>Ga0207684_10000216_pt1 | contig 89242 bp, 75 predicted proteins | sample KBSK5501metaG_FD_184342 | JGI IMG/M metagenome (GOLD analysis project Ga0207684, IMG submission 184342) | Corn, switchgrass and miscanthus rhizosphere microbial communities from Kellogg Biological Station, Michigan, USA - KBS K5-50-1 metaG... | ecosystem: Host-associated > Plants > Roots >...
TGCAGCATTCTTACTGGCGTTCTGGGAGCCTGACCGATTCACGTTGGACAAGCTTCTGAATCGATTACGAAACTGAGCGGGAGATCCGATCACGAACAGCACTAACACGGGGCCTTAGTATAGAAGTTCAAAGTGAATTGCTATCTGCCGACTGTAATTCGTTGTGTCGATATAGCGTCGATATAACGACACGGAGGCGTCTCTTCGACACTTTCCAACGTGCACCTCAACTCATCCTGCCAACAAAAAGCAGTCTGAGGCGAATCGCAGTAGAATTTTCGATACTGGCCCGTTGCTTGCGATGTGCTGAAGTGATATGAAACTAACACAACACATTCGCAAGTTGGACCAGCGCTTCTGGATCCGTAACAGTCGGCGCCTGCTAAGCAGTGGGAACCAGAAGCGCTACATACTGCTCATTTTCGCGCTCGTCATCCTGGTCGGCTACCAGGTTAAGTCACAAAACAAAACCGACCGGGTTAAGTCACAGAACAACACCGGCTCCCAGGTTAAGACACAGAACAAAACCAGCGTCAGCGGATTTGATCTGGTCGATAAGAACGGGATCATTAGCAAGCCGGCTGATTACCGGGATAAGTTTCAGATTCTGGGGGTTTTTTCGGTGGCTAGTCAGAGTGGCGACACCGATCTGCACTACACGTACGCACCGCCGGGCACGGCTGAGTACTACCGCAAGAATGGAAAGTTTGCAGATGGAACTGTCTTGGTTAAAGAAGTTTTCGGAACTGACCACGGGCAAATGACGACCGGTGATGTGCATTGGGCCAAAGGGACAAAGGTATGGTTCGTCATGATGAAAGACGAAAAAGGACGCTATCCCGGCAATCCACTGTGGGGCGATGGATGGGGCTGGGCGCTGTACAAGTCGGATGCACCCGATAAGCAGGTTGCAACTGACTACAAGAAGGACTGCCTGGGTTGTCATGTTCCGGCTCAGTCAACTGACTGGGTATATGTGCAAGGTTACCCGGTCCTCAAAGCGAAATAAGCAGAATACGTAGACGACACTGACAGAAAACACCTCAGGGGGATTTGCAATGCGACGGTATGTGTTAGCGATGATCGTTGGCCTGGGACTGGCTGTCTCAGCTGTGTACTTCGCAGTGGCGAAACCGGCGGCTGCACATGCAGTGGCGTCCCTCAATGCCGCCCGGACTGAACAATCGAGCGCGGTTTTTAACGCTGACGGCACAGTGCAAGTACCGACGGGCTTTCGGAAATGGGTGTTTGTGGGTGCCCCACTAACGCCCGAGGGCCTCAATGATGGAAAGTACAACTGCAACGCGGAAGGAAAGAACTGTACCAGGTCGAACTTCCCCGAATATCACCATGTCTACATCGAGCAGAAAAACGTCGATGCCTATCTGAAGACAGGCGACTTTCCAGAAGGAACAGTGATCGTAAAAGAACTGACCCGGGTCCTTAACCCGGAATTTCCAGACAGCTCTCGTAAGGAACCATCCGGACGCGGATATTTCAACGGCGCGTACAACGGCATCGACATGTCAATAAAAGACAGCAAGCGCTTCGCAAAGACGAACGGCTGGGGTTTCTTCACCTTTGGGCATCATCCCATGCCATATGAAAAGACAGCAGCTGAGAAGCCCGCAGCCGAATGTGCGGGATGCCACATCGCCAATGCCGCCTCCACAGACATGACTTATATCCAGTTCTATCCGTTACTTCGTGACAAGCCAGGGTATTAGGGAAAGAGATCAAATTCAATTTCAAAAGTAGAAGCAGCGATGAGTCTAGTCCAGTGTCTAGCTATTGATGGATAAACGTTAAGAGGGAGAACTAAATGAGATTCAAAGGCAAGGTAGCAATCGTTACAGGTGGCAGCTCAGGTATCGGTAAAGAGACAGCAAAGCGCTTGGTTGCGGAGGGCGCCTCGGTTGTTCTTGGCGGAAAAGACGAAGCAAAGCTCCATTCTGCGGCAAAAGAAATGGAGGCGGGCGCCGATCAGGTTGATGTTCTGGCAGGTGACATTGCCAAACCGGCGACTGGAGCCGCTCTTGTGGAACGAGCTGAGCGACAATTTGGTGGTCTAGATATTTTGGTGAACAATGCCGGTGTCTTCAGACCAAAACCATTCATCGAAGTCAGTGAGGAAGAGTACGACTGGTTTCTTGACACAATCCTCAAAGGAAAGTTTTTTGTTGCGCAGGCCGCCGCGAAAGCAATGAAGAAGCGAGGCGGTGGCGCTATTGTGCATACCGGATCCATGTGGGGTCTTCAGGCGATAGGCGCTACTCCATCCAGCGCCTACTCAGCGGCGAATGCCGGTGTTCACGCCTTAGTCCACAATCTTGCATTGGAACTGGCCGGCGACAAAATCAGAATTAACGCGGTTGCTCCGGCTGTCGTCGAGACTCCTCTGTACTCGACTTTCCTGACCAAGGAGCAGGTGCAAAAGACGCTGCCCACCTTCAACGCTTTTCATCCATTAGGACGAAACGGGCAACCAGGCGACGTTGCTGAAGCAATCCTCTTCCTGGCGTCGGATCAGAGTTGCTGGATCACGGGAACGATCTTGCCCGTCGATGGTGGCGTCATGGCCGGCCGCAACTGAGAGTTACAGATCAGAATGATTGGAAGGAAGCTTGTGCATTGGTGACGTCGGTGTAACCGAAACTGCAGCGTACAAGAGTCGGGCATCGCGGGAGAGGGATAGCTCAATGGATTTTTATTCCGTTGCGGCTAAGGGCAAAGGAGGCTCGCCGCCACGGAACAGGCGGTGCTCGGAACATCCGAGCATCGCCATTTAAAAACGAAGGTTCCGAAATCACACGAAACGAACACGAAAAATGTCTTCTACCAGCTTGCCTTCACGTGCGCAAATTTTTGCGAAATGTTCAAAAGGCGTTGTAAACGAAAGCACTATCCATACGCTCCTTTTGACTACCAGAAATGTACCAAGGCCCAATAGATTCCTTCTCTAAATAAGAATATGTTGACTTCACTTGAGGATTCTCAGCGTGGCTGCCAATGTTGGCGTTGCAACAGAACTGGAGGATCCGTGTGTCGCTGCTAGGCGACTGATAGGAAGGCCTTAACACGCGTGAAATCGCGCCGCTTTGGAGCCTAGAAACATGCCTTCATTTTCCACGACAAGAGTCAAAACTGGATTGGAAGATTCAATTCCGGAAGCCGGGGCTTCCCTTGAATCGATCCTCTGCACCGAGGAGTTGCAGCGCCGCCCATCGCGCCCTCCTGATTATGAAAATGAGAACCGCGCGCTCGTAGCACTGATGAGCGCGCTTGCCGATTCGCCGAGCACCATTTTTCAGACGCTGGCTGAAACGATTCTGGATATCACCCAGTGTGACTCCGCTGGCCTTAGCCTTCTGACGAGGGATGGCAAAACGCCTGACGTTTGCGGCCAAAGATTCTATTGGCCGGCTATCGCCGGTATTTGGAACCCCCACGTCGGAGGTGGGACTCCGCGCAATTTCGGCCCCTGTGGAGACGTGCTCGACCAAAATCGTACCCTATTGTTCACACATTTCGAGCGGCGCTACCCCTATTTGTTACCCGTCACTCCAACAGCCGAAGAATGCTTGCTGGTCCCGTTTTACGTCGCCGGCGAGGCGGTAGGAACCATCTGGGCGATCATGCACAGCGACCGTCGCAAGTTCGACGCGGAAGATGACCGGGTCATGGACTCTCTAGGGAAATTTGCCTCTTCAGCGTATCAAGCAATGATACACATAGAAAATCTCAAATTTCAGGTGTCAGAGCGCGAAAAGGCCGAAGCAGAAGTACGTGAATTGGCAAGAGGCTTGGAAGCGAAGATCAGGCGTCTGGTCGAGGCCAATGTTGTGGGAATTGTCATGTGGAATCTCGAGGGAGCGATCACAGGAGCCAACGACGCATTTCTCCGCATGGTCCAATACGACCGTGAAGATCTCGCCTCTGGTGGCGTACGCTGGACGGACCTGACACCCGACGAATGGCACGATCGCGACGAACAGACAATAGCCGAGCTAAAAGCGACAGGCATCTTTCAACCATTCGAGAAGGAGTACTTCCGGAAAGATGGGAGCCGCGTGCCTGTCCTGCTCGGCGGTGCACTCTTCGAACGCAGTGGGAACGAAGGTGTCGCTTTCGTGCTCGATCTGAGCGAGCAAAAGCGCGCGGAAGAAAAGCTTCAAGAGACCCAACAAACGCTGTATACAACTCAAGTGGAGCTTGCTCGGGTCTCCCGGCTAACAACCATGGGCGAATTGGCTGCGTCCATAGCCCATGAAGTCAACCAACCTCTGACAGCTGTAACCAATAACGCTAACGTTTGTCTGAGACTCCACAGCAATCGCACTCTCGAGCCTGCAGTTCTCCGACGGGCTCTAGAAGAAATTGTTGCGGACGCCAGTCGTGCGAGTGATGTTATAGCTCGGATCCGCACATTCATAAAAAACGCACCTGCGGAAAAGAGCGAACTAGATATAAACGAGGTTATCCCGGAGGTGTTGGCTCTAGCTGGGCATGAACTTCAGAAGAAACGAGTCTTGGTCGAGTGTCAATTGTCAAAACCTTTACCGCTCGTGTGGGCTGATCGCGTTCAGTTGCAGCAAGTCTTACTGAACTTGATCATGAATGGCATCGAAGCCATGACTACCGTTACAGACCGACCTCGCGAACTATGGGCGCAATCACAGCTCGACGAGTTTGGGAACATACTAGTCGTGGTGCGCGACTCGGGTACTGGTCTTGGATCAGAAGCGGATCGTGTCTTCTCTCCCTTTTTTACGACCAAACCAAATGGTATGGGAATGGGCTTACGCATCAGTCGCTCACTTATTGAGGGACATGGAGGACGCCTCTGGGCCGGACCCAATGTTCCTCATGGTGCTGTGTTTTCGTTCACCCTCCCTGTGACCGCCGAGAGTCGATCATGACCACAGCAGCCGTAGTCTTCGTGGTGGATGATGATCCTTGTAAACGAAAGCTCTACCCCGATTCTCCTTTCTGTTACCGTAAAGCTACCAAGGCTCCATAGATTCTTTCTCTAAGTAGGAGTACCTTGCTCAGTCTGGAGGATTACTCAGCGTGGGATTACTCAGCGTGGCCCCCAATCTGATCTCAATAGTCGATGATGATGAGTCGGTTCGCAGGACCACAAAACTGCTAGTCGAGTCTTTTGGCTATCGAGCGGCAGGTTTTGAATCTGCTGAGAGTTTCTTGAGATCGAGCCAACTTCACGATACTTGCTGTCTCGTGCTTGACGCTCAGATGCCGCACATGAACGGATTAGAACTCCAAAGACACCTCACTTCAGACGGCTGGTCCATCCCGATCATTTTCATTACTGCATACGGAAACAAAGAATCTCATAGCCAGGCAATGCTAGCAGGTGCTGTTGCATTCCTGGATAAACCTTTTAGTGACGAGCAACTGCTCGCAAGCATTCAATCGGCTCTGGAACGTGAGAAAGGTGGCACCATGACAACATGAATATATAGTCGCTAAGACGAATGTGCGGGCATCAGAAACAAGTGTTGACAACCTTAGAGTACGGGTAGATACTGACGCGAATTCATAACAAGAGCGGTTATTTGCTGAGAGTTCATCCGACGCCTGCTGCGAGGTGTGATGTTATCTCAGACTCTTTGTTATTTGCTTTTTGACGCGGCAATATTCCCCGCTTAGTTAGCCTTGCACTGGGGCAACGAAACCACGATTTGCTCGGCTGCTCCACGACCCCCCATCTCACCTACAACCAGGGTTACTACGGGCCTCCTCCATATTTTTGCGGTTCATCCCCAAGCGACGGCGCCGGGGCAGTGAGAGAGGTGACATGCCCAGACTCGAGCGTTCACAGTGGTATGACCTATGCCGTGACATGAATTGGAGTTTTAAGTATGTGACCGAGGCCGAAGTTTTTCCTGAGGCACTGTCACACAGCCACGGCATACCTCCAGCGGACTGGTGGACCTGGGACGAACCCTACAAGATCACCTACCGCGAGTACGTTCAGAACCAGACCCGGAAGGAGGCTGACGTGTACTCCGTCAGGTCAGCCCTCGCCCGCGCAAAATTTTTTGAGAACCTCGATCCCGGTTGGAAGGCGGCGATTGTCGCGCACTACGGAGCCATCGCCATGCCCGAGTACCTCGCCACCTTAGGCGAAGCTCGCATGGGTCGGTTCGGTCGAGCGGCGGCGTGGCGCAACATGGCTTTGTTCGGTACGTTGGATGAAATCCGGCACGCCCAGATCCAGTTCTCATTTTCTCACGCCCTGCTTAACAAAGAACCGCGATTAGATTGGGCTCACAAGGCGTTTCATACGAATCAGTGGGGAGCGATCGCCCTCCGTCATCTCTTCGATGACATGTTGACGGCGAATGACGCCGTGTCGATGGCGATCCAACTAACATTTGTTATCGAGACCGGCTTCACGAATTTGCAATTCTTAGGGCTAGCTGCCGATGCCATGGAGACGGGCGACGTGGAGTTCAGCACGCTGATCTCCAGCATCCAGACAGACGAGGCTCGCCACGCTCAGCAGGGCGAACCAACGCTGCGGTTGCTGCTCGAGCATGGCAACAAAGCGGAGGCCCAGCGCCTGATCGACGTGATGTTCTGGCGGGGATGGCGAGTCTTCGCGCTTTTGACTGGCGCGGCAATGGATTACTACACGCCCCTCCCGCATCGCCGTAGCTCCTTCAAAGAGTTCATGCTCGAATGGATCATCAAGCAATTCAACGATCAACTTCGTGATGTCGGCTTAGAGCGTCCTTGGTATTGGGAGCTTTTTCTTCAAGAGTTGGATTGGCTCCACCATGCGCTTCACTTGGGGACTTGGTTCGAGCGACGCACCGTCTGGTGGAACCCGGATGCAGGTGTGAGTTTCGCAGAGCGTGAATGGCTGGAAGCTAAATACCCTGGTTGGCACGACCGATTTGGCACCTTCTGGCAAACAATTGCCGAGAATGTCCGCAATGGGGATGTCGCACACACTCATCAGGAAACGCTTTTCGTGGTGTGCAACCTGTGCCAAATTCCAATGTGCAGCCCGACGATCGGCGTACCGCCCCAACTCGTCACCTATAACGGCCGGGTATATACATTCTGTTCCGACCCTTGCCGGTGGATCTTCGAGCAAAATCCGGCACGCTACGCAGGCCACCTGTCCATCGTCGACGGCTTTCTGGCAGGCGATATTCAACCACCTAACGTGGCGGGCGTACTAGCCTATATGGGTCTTCCCCCTAGCGAACAGGGAACTGATGCGATGAACTGCGCTTGGGCCTATGAACAGCCGCAAGCCGCAGCGGCGTCTGCCGCCTAAACGGAGTGAAACGGATGGCCACAGTTCCACTTCAAGCAGCCTTTCGCGGCGATTTCGTGACGTTATTAGTGCTCGTAGATGATGAAGACACCATGGACGTGGTCGCTCAGAAGGTGGCCCATCACGTGATCAACCGGCGCTTGCCCCCTGAGAGTCTTTGCATGCGCGTTCGATATAACCAGCAAGTCTTGTCACCCGACCAAACGGTCGCGCAAGCAGGGATCCTGCCAATGAGTTTCGTGGAGGTGTTTTACGATGCCGGCGTCCGTAGTCACGCTGGAATGGATCGCGGTAGCTAGCCTTGACGATCTTTGGGTCGGTGAGATGATAAATGTTCAGGTGGGGGATGAGCACATCCTCCTCGTCCGCTTAACCAGCGATGACATTCGCGCTTATCAGGGGCAATGTCCTCACCAAAAGACCCTTCTCGCCGATGGAGAACTCGACGGCCACACGCTCACCTGCGCTGCCCACATGTGGCAGTTCAATCTATGTACGGGAAAAGGAGTCAATCCAGAGGGCTGTCATCTCAATCGTCACAAGTTAAAGGTTCAGGATTCAACTATCTTCGTCGGTATCGTCAGAGCCAAGAATGGAGAAAGTCCATGGAAAGAGTGCAGCTTCCAAAATTCGTAGGCCCGGTATTACGTCCGATGGACCAAGACATGATCGAGGCGCTACTTACAGCGATTGAAGCTGACAACCCAGGGGCTGAAGTTTTATATGAGGACCACGGTGGGTATGTGCGTATCCACGCACCCGGGCGTTGCCGTGTCACGCGTAGGAGCCTGCAAGCAGCGTTGGGGCGACCGTTTCGACTCAGCGAGTTGGAACCTTCGCTTTCAGGCTTTGCCGGACGAATGCGGTTTCAGGGTGACGAGGCACTCGAGTGGTATCTGGAGCGGGAGGACTAGCAATGCGCGTCGTGCGGGGGCGCGAGCCAGCGAAGACATGGAGTCTCTTGGGCGACGTGCGCAAAAAGCCCAGCGAGTATGAGATTGTCACTGCGAAGTTGCACTACCACTATCGTCGGCAGCCTGCTCCCTTTGAGCTCGATCCAAACACACCCATCAACACCTGGTATCACCGATATCGTGAAGGTTCAGCCCTCCAGGCCGATTCGTGGGAAGGTTTTCGGGATCCGCACCAACTGACATATCGTGCATACGTGGAACAGCAAGCCGCACGTGAAGCCTATCACGACAGCCTGGTTGATGAGTTCGAACGCCGTAACCACGACGCGAGCCTGCAGCGAGAATGGGTCGACGAGTTGGATCGACTATACCTACCTACGCGCTTCCCCCTGCATGCGTTTCAAATGACGGCTCTCTACGTCGGCCAGATGGCTCCTTCCTCCTTTATTACGAACGCAGCTTATTTTCAGGCGGCTGATGAGCTCCGCCGTATCCAACGTGTGGCTTACCGAGCTAAATCCCTCGCACTCGAACATCATCCGGATTTAACCTCAAGCTCATACACCCGGCGGCGCTGGGAAGAGGATGCCGTTTGGCAACCGCTACGCGAGACCGTAGAAAAAATGCTCATCGTCTTTGACTGGGGTGAGGCTTTTGCCGTGCTCAATTTGGTAGTGAAGCCGATCTTAGACGCAGTGTTCAACGAGCATCTCGCGGAGCTCGCCCGTTTAAATGACGATGCTTTGCTTGCCTTGATACTCGACGACTTTGTGCTTGACAGTCAACGGAGCCACGATTGGACCGTGAAGCTGGTTCAATATGCGGTGGCGCAGCGTCCCGCTAATGCGGGGTTGCTGAGGCATTGGGTGGACCAGTGGCAGCCGTTGGCCCATCGGGCCTTGGAACGGATCGCTGAGCTGTACGGACAAGCACCCCGTGCCGTGGAACCCCAAGCCGTTTCGGAAAGAGTGTGGGTGGCGCACCACGCATTCCTGGATCGGTGTGGCCTTGGTGGGCAGCTTGAACGAGTGAACAAAGTTCAAGATCAGGAGGTGACTCCAATGGCGACCGAGATGCGGAAGTCTGGAATCGATATGATTGGCGACATGGCGACCTGGGGCACCCACTTTTGTCTCTTCTACGAGACAAAACAGGATCGCCTCGACGCGTTGATGTCATATTGCAAGTCGGGTTTGGAAAAGGATGAGTTCTGCCTGTGGGTTGTGGCCGAACCCTTGACCGTCGAAGAAGCCACAGCTGCGCTGAAACAGGCGGTACCCAATTTTGATAGTTACGTGGCGGATTCCCGTATAGAAGTCATATCGGCCAACGACCTTTTTCTCCAGGGTGGAAAGTTTGATCGTAAACGAGTCACAGACGCTCTGTTTGCGAAACTCGCTAGCGTGTCGCGTAAAGGTTTCGCCGGCGTGCGGTTGACCGGCGATACGAGCTGGGTCACAAAGAACGACTGGATTCCGTTTTGCGAACTCGAGGAGGGTATCAACGAAGTTATCGGCAATCTACCGTTGGCGGTCCTATGCGCGTATTCGCTTGCGTCCTGCGGACCTTATGAAATTCTGGATGCAGTGCGTACACACCAGTTTGCCCTCGTAAGGCGACAAGGGGGTTGGGTCGTCATCGAAACCGCCGCGCTCAAGAGAGCCAAGGCTGAAATCAAGCGACTCAATGAAGAACTCGAGCAACGTGTCGTAGAACGGACCGGCGAATTGATGAAGACCTCCGAAGCGTTGCGCGCGACCGAGGCGGAACTTACACGAGTTTCCAGGCTGACGACTATGGGAGAATTGACAGCATCCATAGCCCATGAAGTGAATCAGCCTTTAACGGCTATCACTAATAACGGCAGTGCCTGCTTGCGACTGCATGCCAATCATAATCTCGATCCTGAGGTTCTTCATCGAGCCCTTGAAGAAATTGTTGCGGATAGCACGCGAGCGAGTGCTGTGATCTCTCGGATTCGTGCCTTCATAAAAAAGACGCCTGCCGAAAAGACCCTGGTGAATATAAATGAGGTAATTCAGGAAGTGCTGACTCTGGCTGGACTCGAGCTGCAGAAGAATAAAATCCTGGTCGAGCAGCAATTGACATGGGCTTTACCACTCGTGCGGGCTGATCGCGTTCAGTTGCAGCAAGTCGTGCTGAATCTGATCATGAATGGAGTCGAGGCCATGACTGCCGTTACGGACCGACCTCGCGTACTCCGCGTGCAATCCCGGCTCAACGAGTCTGGCGACGTACTCGTCGCAATACACGATTCTGGGACTGGCCTTGGATCCGAAGCGGATGATCTCTTCACTCCTTTTTTTACGACCAAGCCGCACGGTATGGGCATGGGTTTGCCTATTAGCCGCTCAGTTATCGAAGGTCACGGAGGACAACTTTGGACTGAACCCAATATTTCTAATGGTGCTGTGTTTTCCTTCACACTGCCAGTAGCCGATGGGAGTTCCTCATGACTGAGACTGCCGTTGTCTTTGTCGTCGACGACGATCCTTCAGTGCGTTCTTCGCTCAAATTTCTCATCAGCACCGTGGGCCTGCATGTAGAAACCTTTGACTCTGCTGAAGCCGCTTTGCAAAAGCTGACGCCAGATGCTCCTGGTTGCCTGGTGCTGGATGTCAGACTGCGCGGATTAAGTGGACTCGATTTGCAATCTGAGCTCGCAGCAAGAAATTGCCAAGTGCCGATAGTGTTCATTACGGGACACGGCGATATTCCGATGACCGTTCGCGCAATGAAGGCGGGTGCGGTCGAGTTTTTGACTAAACCATTTCGCGACCAGGATCTACTGGATGCAGTTCATGTTGCGTTGGAGCGAGATCGCGCGAGACGGGCACAGGAGAAAGAAATAACGGATCTGCAACAAAGGTTCGACTCCTTGACCTCTCGCGAGCGTGAGGTGATCTCGATGGTGGTTGCGGGCAAGCTCAACAAGCAGATCGCTGATCAACTTGGAACCGCGGAAAATACCATCAAGGTTCATCGCAGCAGGGCAATGGACAAGATGCACGCGCAATCCGTCGCCGACCTGGTACGAATGATTGAGAAACTCAAAAGTCCCTCGAATGCTTAGTAAACTGACGGTTGATTCAATCTTCGTGCAACGAGGTTTATCCCAAGCCAAAGATCCCGCCGCGACGCTGTAAACGGAAGCACTATTTACTGTCGCCTTTCTGTCACCACAAATCCACCAAGGCCCAATAGATTCCTTCTCCATATAAGAGTACTTTGAGCCCACTGGAGGATTTAGAGTGAGAGCCAATCTGATTTCGGTAGTTGACGATGATGAGTCCGTTCGCAGGACCACGAAACTGCTCATCGAGTCTTTTGGCTATCGAGCGACAGTTTTTGAATCTGCCGAAACTCTCTTAAGTCTTGGACAACTTAACAAAACGTCCTGTCTCATAGTTGATATACAGATGCCGGGCATGGACGGTTTAGAGCTCCAGAACCACCTCGCTATCGAGGGTTGGTCCATCCCCATCATTTTCATTACTGCCTACGGGAACAAGCAAGTTCGTCGCAAGGCAATGCAAGCTGGTGCTGTCGCATTCCTCGAGAAGCCCTTTGGAGACGAGCAATTGCTCGAAACCATTCGGTCAACACTGCCGCAAGATAACGGAGACAAGGCGACGTGTGACCAGGTTTAGGTCCCCCAGGAGGTCGAGCTATGGAAGATCTAAGCAAAATTCGGGTAAGTGCACGCGATTCGATTGCCAGTAGATTCCCACAAATCATAGGCAACAGCCCTGCTCTTAGACTTGCACTTGCGGAAGTGGAACGTGTAGCACCGACAGATTCCACGGTGCTTGTTCTGGGAGAGACAGGTACGGGAAAGGAGCTGATTGCGCGTGCCATCCATGATCTTAGCGCGCGTCGCCGAAACCCGTTTGTCAAACTAAATTGCGCTGCCATTCCCTTCGACTTATTAGAAAGCGAGTTGTTCGGACACGAGAAGGGGGCTTTCACTGGAGCAATCGCGCAGAAGATCGGCCGCTTTGAATTGGCTAATACTGGCACCTTGTTTCTGGATGAAATCGGAGATATGCCACTGGCTTTGCAGCCCAAGCTACTCCGCGTGTTACAGGAACAGGAGTTTGAGCGCTTAGGCAGCGGCCGGACCCATCACATCAACGTCCGTGTCATAGCTGCAACTCACCGCAACCCCGCGGAGATGGTGAGGCAGAAAGAATTCCGCAGTGACCTCTATTACCGGCTGAACGTATTTCCAGTTGTCCTGCCTCCGCTGCGGGAACGGCATCAGGACATTCCGCCATTGGTGTTCCACTTCGTAGAACTGTTTTCTCGGCGCATCGGCAAGCACATTGAATTGATACCCGACGAGACAGTGGCCGCGTTAAAGGCGTATTCCTGGCCCGGAAACATCCGCGAACTGCAGAACTTGATTGAGCGGGCCGTGATTCGTGCCGACAACGGAGTGCTGCCGAACCCATTACCGGCGCCCGAGAACAATCATCTGCGATTGGTCCGGACTCCAAGCACCTTCGATGATTCACAACGTGAAGTGATTCTGACTGCACTGCGTGCGACCGGTTGGGTGATCGGAGGACACGGCGGAGCCGCTGAGAGGTTAGGACTGAAACGCACAACTTTAATCACGAAAATGAAGAAGCTGAGAATTTCACGTCCTATGGAACAGGAAAAAACGGATCAGCTAGTGGTACGCCCGGAGGATGAGCGCTCATCACAGGCGACAGGCTGAATTTTGTTTTCGAAAGCAGAACAGGCGCTGACGTCGGAAAAACGTTAGACGATCCCAGGCCGCCGTCAACAGGCAGGTCAATGCCTGTGATGTAACTGCTTTCGTTTGAAGCTAAGAATAATGCTGCCGAAGCGACTTCCTCTGCGAGTCCCATTCTGCCAAGAGGACACTCGCCTTGAACTGCTCCCGCAACGCATCCTTGGTGTCAGCTTTCATTAGTCCGCCAAGTTCACCGCAAGTGCTGGGCCAATACCAACAACATATTTTGCACTCCGACTATCGCCAACAATTATCAGTAATGCCGTCTGCCTCAAACCTACTTGGCAAACATCAGTCCCAAGCTTTCGTGTCGTTATAGCGTCGCGGCTGTTGTTATATCGGCGCGTACTGCTGCGTTGAAGTGAGTGAAGAAGGTCTCGTGTCAACTGCAAAACCTACGGTTCTCGCTTGGTCACCGCTTTTGCTTAGTCGGTACGAATGTTGCTCCGAGCCTCAAGGGCATTTTCAAGTGGAGCACGCTATGCGGGATAGCGGTGCTCGGAGTGGGTTGGACCTGTTCAGGGGCGAGAACAGGTCCACCTCCTCAAACCGTCGCGTTAGCTAGAAAATTTGAAAGTCATGGAGAACGTTCGAGAGACAACCGAAGCTGCTCCGATTGATGCGAAGGAGATTGCCCGAGCTCAGCTTCTACGATTCAGACGACGGCTGGGTTCTTTGACACCTGACCAGGAACTGCAAATCGAAGAGTTAGTAATTTCGACAGTTATGAAGATCTCGTTAGTAACAGAAAGAGTGATGGAAGCACTGGCCAAAAATCCTCCAAGGTAAAGGGGTGGTTCCCTTTCCGAGACGAGCCGGCTTTGCGGACGCTGGCTTAAATCGACCAAAAGTCGAGGCGGGTACGTGCGAACGAGATTGCCATGCAAACACTTCAAGCCGACTACTTCGCGGTCTATCGCAGTCTAAAGCTGACAGGAGACGCCGGCGGTGTGCTGGTTGTCGAAATTCATAACAACGGAGAGCCACTGATTTTCACGGCCCAGGATCATACGCAGTTCGTCGACGTGTTTTACCGAATTGCGCAAGATCGAGCGAACAAGATCGTAATCCTCACGGGAGCAGGTGGGGATTTCATTCCTGATATCGATTTTTCATCCTTCGGCAACGTCGCCGATCTCATGGTTTGATTAAAGATGAGTTGGTACGACAAAACAAAGCGCGCAGTTAGATTCTGGTTACTTCGTTGCCTGCCGGCTGGTAAACAGACTGTCGAACTGATTTCCCAATCAATGGAACGTCCTCTTACTTTGCGCGAGCGCGTGCTGCTTAAACCTCACCTGTGGGTATGTATGTGGTGCCAGCGGTACCTGGAACACCTCCAGCTAATGCGGGATGCGTTGCGCGTTCAGGAAAACGAAAACGAAGAAGCAGAGGTCTCTCCCACGACGCGTCTATCGGATGAAGCCCGCGAAAGAATCAGACGCAGCCTCACAAACAATAGTTAGAAATTTACCCTGGCATTTCAAATCAACGCCGCCTGGAGGAGCCCAACGTGTAAGGTTCGCTGCCTTACGTGGGATACTCATCATCATGTTCGGAGGAAGGAAGAGACGCTCATTTGCGCATGCAAATCACGCGGCAGGAGTGACAATAACAATACTCTGTCTTGGTTCGGTCGCATGGTTTCTCGCTGCCGTTATCTCGCAATTCCTGACTGCCGAAAACTAATATGGCATTGGCGGATCATAATTACATTGTCCGACTGCAAAATGGGATTCGGCAATTACATGGTTGCGCGTCGAGATATTCTAAAACCTATTGTTATCGAACGTATCTTTGCGCAATTTTGAGGATCCGAAAATCGCGATAGGGTCGAAGAAGAAGATCGATGACTTGGAATCGATCCTCAGTGGAAATGCGAAAGCCATGAGCAAGGAAAAAATGTCACCGATTCGTCACTCGACTCTCTGCAAATCGATGAAAATCGATGTCAAAGGCTGCAAGCGAAATCGCTCGCGTGACGGCTGCAACGTATTGAAGAATTGTTAGTTAATGTCACTATGTGTCACCGCATGACAAACCATGCTATGGTGGTCCAAGCCCGTTCGCAATGCGGAGGTCCGTGCCACATCATGCAACGCACTAATGTGAATAAATAGCACTCTTCGCCTTCGAAATCATGGTGAATAAACAGTTGCCCACCATAGTCCAACGCTGCGAGGATAGATTCCTTTTCCAAGTTGTAGTCAGCCAGAATCTCGTCAACAGTCATTCCGGAACTCTACAGTGTCGCGGAGGCCGCGAACGGTGAGTTTGCCATGGCAAATCTGCGGCTCAATCGTGATGCGTTCGCCTGGATTCAATTTCTTAGCGACAGCTTGGAATCTCAGCATAGAGAATCCAGAAGGCGCGCGGGTTGGTCGAGGTCGTTCTAAATTCCCACAATCGAAATCAGCATTGCGCGAAAGCGAACCTAGCACAGCGCTGCTGGATGGTCCAAGAAATTTTGTCACGCTGTAGTCACGTGACTCGATGAAAATCGATGTCAACGCATGTCAATCGGTGCAACTTCAGATGGTCCAGTAACGGCGGCAAGCTGTAATGAATGTTAAAGTTATGGGACGAGATGTCAAAATCTGCACAACTCACAAGGCGCTTTCATAACCCCAAGGTCGGCGTCTAAACTCCGACGCCCTTGATAGACTGATCATTGCTAGTCGCCCGGAACAACTAGCAGTTGGATAAACAGCAAACTAAAACCCTACATTTCCAAATTCAGATTAGGACTCACCTGACCCCGGGCTTCTGAACCTCACTATTAAACACCAGTTTATCGCTTCGCTGATTCGGGCGCGCATCCAGACGGTACATCATTTGCTCAGTTACTTCGCTTAGGATCGGCAATTCAACTGCAGCGAGTAGCAGAAGTGGGTGTATGAATCGGATGGGCAAGAACATGAGAACAATTCTAGTTGTTGAGGACTATGAAGACGTTCGTGGAATGTTAAAGATTCTCTTAGAATCCGAGCACTTCTATGTTTTGGAAGCCGCAACTGGTGCCGAGGCTCTAACCACCGTGAAGAACTGGCTTCCTGACGTCATCCTGATGGATCTGGCTCTCCCAGGATTTGACGGATTTGAAACCATTCGCCGCATCCGCAAGATCGATGGCTTTCAGAACACTCCGATAATTATTCTCACCGCGTATAGCGGACAATCGATTTACGAAACAGCACTCCGGGCCGGTACCGACTATTTTATGGCTAAACCAATTGATTTTGACGAGCTCACGGACCTTTTGAATCAAATCCAGGTTGACGGGAATAGCCGAAGTCCAAAATATAGCCGCTCGGCGGCTTACCGCGCAGTGATTGGGAGTAACACTTCAGTGCCCATCCAAGGCCCGAAGTTCGCTGGACCATTTAACTGATTCGTTGCGGGATTTCGAAAGTAAATGTCGAACCTTCACCTACGCGGCTTTCAACAGCAATCGTCCCGCTGTGAAGTTCGACAATCTGCTTAACTATTGCCAATCCTAATCCGACTCCACGTTTTTCTGGCTGGTGATCTGTTTCCAGCTTTTCAAAAATCTTATCTAGCCGTTCGGATTCAATCCCCGCGCCAGTATCCTGGACCCAACATTGCGCAATACCGTCTGCATCACGCTGCCGCGCTCCCACGATGATCTTTCCATTAGGTGTAAACTTCATACCGTTGGAGAGCAGATTCTGGAAAACCTGGCCCAGCAACCGAGCGTCGGCAAAGATCGTCATGTCAGATGGAACGTTGTTTATAAGAGTCGTTTGCGAATCGGTCGCAATGGGATGTAGATCTCGAATGGTGCTCTCCACCAAGGACCATAAGTCAAACTCGCGCTTTTCAAGTTTGGGAGAGTCCGTGAGCTGAAGATTCGCCTCATCCTGCAGCACGCGTTTAATTAGAGCGTCGAGCCTGGTTATATTCCGCCGTAAGGTCGAGAGAGACGTTTCGAAGAGTTCGATCTTCGAATCGTTTGCGAGGGAACGTTCAAGCATTGTAGTTGCCAATGAGATCGCTTGTAAGGGCGTGCGCAAATCATGAATGACAAAGCTCAAATGCTCCTCGCGGCGTTTCTGAAGCTTTACGGTCATATGAGTCGCATATGCTTTTATGGCTTGCGCGACTGCATTATCAAAAACGGTGTTGACGACGCGAGCAGCCTGGTTTGTGAGAGGAAGATTATTCGTCTCCGCGAGACGATAAAGACATGTGCGCAAAATACCGTATTCAGCCACGACTTCAGTAATATCAAACCCTACTCTCCATCGTTGGACACCATGCTCCGCCGGACTCAAGATGAGATTGGCTTCGCTTCGATCAGATTTCAAGTTCTCGCTTAGCTCTCTGAGCAGTTGCGGTATGTGATCTGTAATAGTTGGACCATCCAGCTTTTCGGCTCCAGGGAGTAAAGCCACTTCACGCTGCCAGCCGGACAGCAGTTCGTCCTGGTGGCTCTCGATCAGTTCGCCTAAATCGGCAAGACTCGCAATTGGGGCCATAGGGGAACCTGTTTGGTCTGTGGTTGGAGAAAGGACGCCAGCGTCCGCTCTTGTAGAACAGTTGCCGAACCGAAGTCAATGGCACAAGGGTTTTTTGTCAAATTCTTTCCTAAACAGCGGTTGTTCGTAGGGGGACTCCTTGAAATGCTAAACTCTCTCCAGACAAGTTGCTAAGCGGGCACTAGATTGTTTACAGAACGAGAGGACAATTTAATGTCATGTATTACTTTACAAACGAGGACCGGACCAGAAGAGTATCAGGTTAGCGACTTGGATGAAGTAGTCTGGTGGAAAACCGAAAACGGAATAAAAGCGGTTGGTTACATGGACGCCGTCTCGGGTCTAATAAGTGAGAATGACTTAGAAACTTGTCGGATAAAACGACCAGAGATTGTTCGTGAAATTCTAGAGCAGCAAGCATCTGTAAACCCTAAAGAGCATCGCAATCCAATAAGTTGCTAGTCACCGACCAGGAGGTTTGCTCACGCGCCGACCGTTCCGCGTTTTTCGATCTTTGCCCACGTATCGCGAAGGCCAATAGTCCGATTGAACACTAGTTTGTGACCCGACTCGCCGTCTACGCAATAATAACCAAGGCGCTCAAACTGATACTTAGTCCCAGGCTCTGCGTCTCGCACACTCGGTTCTATTCTGCAATCGTGCAGTACCTGCAAAGAATCAGGATTAAGATTCTCGGTAAAATCGTGTCCTTCTTCAACTTCGTTCGGATCCTCTTTAAGAAAAAGATTGTCGTAGAGACGAACCTCTGCTGGTAGAGCGTGAGCCGCTGAGACCCAGTGAATAGTTGACTTTACCTTTCGACCATCAGGCGTGTTACCGCCGCGTGTAGCCGGATCGTAAGTGCAACGGAGTTCTACAATCCTGCCGCTGCTATCTTTAATGACTTCTTTGCAGGTGATTAAGTAAGCATAACGGAGACGCACCTCGCGACCAGGGGCGAGCCGGTAAAACTGCTTCGGCGGATCTTCACGAAAATCATCTTCTTCAATATAGAGCGTCTTTGAAAAAGGAATCTTTCTGGTTCCCGCCGAAGCTTCTTCGGGGTTGTTGATAGCATCCATTTCTTCCACAAGGTCTTCGCGATAGTTTTCGATCACCACGCGTAATGGTTTCTGCACACACATCACCCGCGGAACAATTTGATTCAAGTTTTGGCGCAGAAAGTATTCGAGTTGCTGTAACTGAGTAATACCATTCGTCTTCGAGACGCCAACACTCGCGCAGAAGTTGCGGATGGCTGTGGGGGTGTAACCGCGCCGGCGCATGCCCGAGAGCGTTGGCATACGCGGATCATTCCAACCTTCGACATGTCCTTCTTCAACCAACTTCAGTAGCTTGCGTTTGCTAAGCAGAGTGTTGGTGAGGGCCAGTCGATCGAACTCGTATTGCCGCGAAGGAAATATGCCAAGCTGTTCGATGAACCAATTGTATAGAGGACGATTATTATCGAACTCCAGAGTACACATGGAGTGCGTTACGAGCTCGATTGAATCCGACTGTCCGTGCGCGTAATCGTACATCGGGTAAATACACCACTGATTCCCCGTGCGATGGTGGTCCATATGCAAAATTCGATACATGACCGGGTCGCGCAGATTAAGGTTTGGAGAGCTCATATCGATCTTGGCGCGCAGAGTTCGCAAACCGTCCGGAAACTCCCCGTTTTTCATGCGCTCAAACAGATCGAGATTTTCTTCAACAGAACGGTTGCGGTAAGGGCTTTCCCTGCCTGGCTCGGTTAACGTGCCGCGATACTCGCGAATCTCATCGGCGCTGAGATCACATACGTATGCTTTTCCTGCCTTAATCAACTGATTGGCCCATTCATACAGTTGTTGAAAGTAATCAGAGGCATAGTAGAGACCGTCCCACTGGAAGCCCAACCACTGCACGTCCTCCATGATAGCGTTAACGTACTCTGTTTCTTCTTTTGACGGATTAGTATCGTCGAAACGCAAATTGCACTTGCCTCCAAACTCGGCCGCCAATCCGAAATCAAGGCATATGGCTTTGGCGTGGCCGATATGCAAGTAGCCGTTTGGTTCCGGAGGAAATCGAGTTTGTACACGGCCTCCATGTTTGCCACTCTGAATGTCCTCGATGATGATGTTTCTAATAAAATTTGAAGGCCCTTCAATACTCATAAATGCATGATAGTTGATGATCGATTTAGCCACAAAAAGCACGTAAAACAAAATCAGTGTTATGTGTAGACTGCTCTAACACGTCTTAACAGCTCTTCCTCGCCGAGGTTGTGAGCCACCAGGAAGAGTTCCGGACTTGTTGTCAGTCCGGTCAGCAGGATTCTGATCACATTGCTCACGTGAGTGATCGAGCCCACAAAACGGCCCGGATCTTTCTTGAATTGTGCAGCAGTTGGCGCAAATCCGTGAGCGCCGGCCAATCTGCGGATCTGCTCGAACCAGGCTTCTTTGTCCTGTACATGCTGATATGTGTCAGCAAAGACTTGGGCCAACTTAGCTACCATATCCGGTTCTACTGGAGCGAAGCGCGGATCTGCCGGATCGGTTACCAGTGAAAACAACTCCGGGAAGTACAAACCGTATCGTGAACGGAATTCGTTCCATTTCGCGAGATCCTTTCGCTGCACACCAGGCTGTCGCTCAGCCACAAAAATGCGCTGCGCTAGCGAGAAATTTCTAAATAGGATTCCGGCCAACTCAGGATCGTAATCCCGCGCCCACGCCTGTAAACTTTGGAGAGCGTCCTCGGTCGACAGTTGCGCGATGAACTCGCGGCTGATTGATTCGAGCTTCACGAGATCAAAAATTGGACCGGCTACTCCGCACTCACTGAGACTCAGAGCAGACGACGCAGATTCCTCGAACGTCATTTCAGCGAACCTGCTGTTGGCCAGACCTCTTAAGTAATGTAGCACCGCGCCTGCGGGATAACCCGATTCCATGTAAAACGCGACATCAGCCTCGTTGTCTTTTCGCTTGCTCAGCTTGCGCCGGCTCGCTCCGTCGAATTTCATCAGTGGAGCGATATGGGCATACGGTATTGGTTCGAAACCAAGTGCGTTGAATAGTTGCAGATGCAACGGCACCGAGGAGATCCACTCTTCACCTCGAAGTACCAACGTGACTCTCATCAACGTATCGTCAACCGCGTGAGCAAAGTGGTAAGTGGGAAGTCTCGGAGATTGATCGCTACTCTTTAACAACACGATGTCGTTCACATTGTCCTGATGCTCGATTCGACCGCGGATCAAATCGACGAACTCGACGCGCTTTGGTGGACCGTCTGGCGAACGAAAGCGAATCGTATAAGGCTTTCCGGATTGGAGACGGCTCATGACTTCAGCCTGCGAAAGATTTCGGCAACGCGCCCATGAACCGTAATAGCCAGTCTGGAGCTTTGCCGAAGTTTGTTCTTCCGTCATCTGGGCCAACTCTTCACGAGTGCAAAAACATGGATAGGCGCGGTCGGTCCGCAGCAACTCTCGCGCGTAGGTGTGATAGATCAGCTCTCGCTTTGACTGTTCGTACGGTCCCCACTTTGAATTCGAGTCGTTCTCGTCTGACTCGATGTCGAAGTACTTGAATGCGCGTGCAAACTGTTCGCGCGAACCGGGGACTTCTCGTGCCTGGTCGGTGTCTTCGATTCTAATAAAGTACGAACCACCGGAATGGTGGGCGAGGTTCTTGCCGAGAGTGGCGGTGTAGACGCCACCCGTGTGCAAAAAACCTGTTGGGCTTGGAGCAAAGCGCGTCACGATCGCATGTGGCGGAAGATTGCGCGGAGAAAAAGCAGACTCCCAATGCGAGGGCTCTGGCAGTTCAGCTTCAAATAACGTATTAATGAAATCAGCCTTAAGCATAGAAGGGAGCAACTTTAATCGATCCAAACAAAGCGGGATGTTTCGCGATCCTTCCGCACCCGATCTATTGGGAAGGCTTGATTGTGCATTACGACATAAATACCCGGACCAAGTATTCGAACGGCAAAGAGACTCTCCGTAAGATTTTGCAAACCATCACTTCCTTCAAACCCCAGTGGAGTCATCGCGCCTGTTAGCACAATAGGAACCGACAGTTCAGGTAGAGCTTGCTTCAAATAGCGACCCGTCTGAACCATTGTATCTGTACCGTGAGTGATTACGACTGCTGAGCGCTCACTTAACGTCTGCTCGATGAGCCCAAGAATCGCACTGCGGTCAGCATCAGTCATCTCCAAACTGTCTTTATTCATGAGCGGCACCACGCGGACATCGCAGTCTGGAAGCCGCAACCGACCGAGATATCGATCGATTTGGTTATCCAGGTTTTCTACCGTGCTAGTCTGCTCAGAATAAACTTTTTCAATTGTGCCACCGGTAGTGATCAGGTTGACCTTCAGCATCTTGAATTCTTCCTTGCATACCTGGAGTTCATTTCTCTAATCATTTCTAATTGTGGTTGGTTGGCGTCATTAATTTATCTCAACAAGGATGACACTTCCAGGTCATCCACTGATTTTGGACTCAATGCGTCTGTCCGGAATGAGCCAGATCGCCGCGACGGCGATGTAGAATGCGTCGGCAATCCATTGATTGATGAACGCCATCGGAATCGCGGTGATATAAAAAGCTAACGAGATCTTACCTTTCCAGTCCTTTCCGACAGCTTCCGCGAGAACGTAGTCTGAACCGTGATATTTGATAATTAGATGTTGCAGCAACTCGTAAGCGATAGCGGCGCCCAACAACACGACTCCGTAAAGCGCGGTCGGAAGCGGCGTGAAATGATTCTCGCCCATCCACCCGGTCGCGAACGGAACCAACGAGAGCCAGAACAATAAGTGCAGATTCGCCCACAGAATCTTGCCATTTATTTGCCTTGTGGCCTGCAAGAGATGATGATGGTTGTTCCAGTAAATACCAAGATAAATAAAACTCAGAACATAGCTCAGAAATATCGGCAGCAGCGGTTTCAGAGCTGCCAAATCCGTACCGTGCGGAATCTTCAATTCCAGCACCATAATTGTAATGATGATGGCCAGCACACCATCGCTAAAGGCTTCGAGCCGCGTCTTGTTCATATTAAGCCAATGTATCCTACTCGTCCGTTTACCGGCCATCCATTCAACCGAGGTAATATAAAAGCATGAGCAAAAGCAAAAGCACTAAAAAGGAGTTGTCTCCACAACAAGGTGAAGAATTACTCAGAGTATTGAAAGCCCGTTTTGAGAAAAACATGAACCGCCATAAAGGTCTTGAATGGGCCGAAATACAAGCAAAGCTGGTACCCGATACTGAAAAACTGTGGTCACTCAATGAAATGGAAAAAACCGGCGGTGAACCGGATGTTGTTGGTCATGATAAGAAGACGGGCGAATATATTTTTTATGATTGTTCAGCGGAAAGTCCCAAAGGCCGCAGAAGTGTTTGTTATGACCGTGAAGCGCTGGAGGCAAGGAAAGAACATAAACCAAAAGATAGCGCCATTGATATGGCTGCTGCCATGGGCATTGAGCTCTTAACGGAAGAACAATATCGAGAGCTGCAGAAACTTGGAAATTTCGATACGAAGACGTCGAGCTGGGTGAAAACACCTTCTGATATCAGAGAACTCGGCGGCGCTCTTTTTTGTGATCGCCGCTACGACCATGTCTTTGTGTATCACAACGGAGCCGACTCTTATTATGCCGCCCGAGCGTTCCGTGGTTCGCTAAGCGTCTAAATTTTACACGCCGACACATCAAACAGTTAAGCGTCGGAGAAACACTGCTTTGCCCATCTCGTCCTTTGTACATCTTGGCGGTTTGCGAAACGTCGAGGCCTTTCGCGCACATCTTGCAAGACTTCAAATCCACCTCCCATGCGACGATGAATTGAACTGTGGCCCTTCATCAGCGCTGGCTCAACCGATGCACAAGAATGGTATTCGGCTGGGAAATCGGTTTGCGATCCAACCCATGGAGGGATGGGACGGGACCGCCGACGGCCGCCCCACTGAACTGACATTTCGTCGCTGGAAACATTTTGGCGCCAGTGGCGCAAAACTTATCTGGGGCGGCGAAGCAGTCGCTGTTCGGCATGACGGTCGGGCAAACCCTAACCAACTCGCGATCAATAAACATTCAAAAGAGGATCTCCGCGCACTTCGCGAAACTCTGGTCACTCAGCATCACACCGCCACAGGTTCGATCACCGACCTGCTGGTCGGACTTCAGCTCACGCACTCCGGACGTTATAGTCGACCAAACGCTCACAATCAGCCTGAGCCAAAGATTCTTTATCACCACCCGATTCTGGATCGCCGCCTTGGAATCCCTTCCGACTATCCAGTGTTGAGCGATGCGGACGTCCGCGGAATTGTTGAAGACTTTTGCAACGCGGCGATTATCGCTCAAGACGCCGGGTTCGATTTCGTCGACATAAAGCACTGTCATGGTTATTTGGGTCACGAGTTCTTAAGCGCACACGTGCGAGAGGGAGAGTTCGGAGGGAGCTTTGAGAACCGCACACGGTTTTTACGAGAGGTGGTGCAAGGTATTCGCGTAGCCGCACCGCGGCTGCTAATAGGCGTTCGTCTTTCTGCATTCGACACGATTCCATTTCACCGAGATATGACCATGACGGGCGCGCCCGAAACGGTGCATGACTTGCTTCCCTATCGATGGGCCTTCGGCGTAAATGTTGAAAACCCAATCGAGCCCGATCTTCGTGAACCGATAGAATTCATGCGTTTGCTCTCTGAGCTCGGCGTGAAGCTGGTGAATATCTCGGCGGGCAGTCCTTACTACAATCCACATGTTCAGCGACCGGCACTCTATCCGCCATCAGATGGATACCTTCCGCCCGAAGATCCGCTGCTCGGCGTTGCTCGTCAGATGGAAGTCACTCGCACACTCAAGCACCAATTCGCAGAGATGATAATTGTGGGTTCGGCTTACAGCTATCTTCAGGAATTCCTGCCCCATGTGGCGCAAGCCGCAGTACGCGAAGGTTGGACCGACTGCGTTGGTCTTGGACGAATGGTTCTGGCTTATCCTTCATTACCGATGGACGTGATGGAGGGTCGTAAACTCCTGCGCAAAAACATCTGTCGCACTTTCAGCGACTGCACGACGGCGCCGCGCGCTGGTCTGCCATCAGGCTGCTACCCGCTAGATCCACACTACAAACGATCTGAGAACGCAGTGCGACTCAAAGAGCTTAAAGCACAGAAGTAGTGATGCAGTTTGGTTTTTTGGAATGACTACGCCGAAGGCGTTCGCTAATTTCAGCCTAGGGTTGGAGCTTGCGACAACCCTGGGATCCCAATTAGAAATGAGAGCAAAACGCTGAAAGCGTTCGCCAATAGCCGAACCCCTGCAGGGTTAATAAACTATGACCTTATAATCCCAGGGTTGTCGCGAGCTCCAGCCCTGGGCTGAAATTAGCAAACGCCTTCGGCGTTAGATTTTCTTAATTCAAACTACAGCACTACTAAGCACACAAAAACACGCGATGACGATTGACGAGATCATTAGTCGCACACGTCCGCGCAGAAAGATAAAGGGCGTCGCCGCTACACTATTGCCGTTCAAGCCGGATGGAAGCATTGCTGTCGAAGCGTTTCAACATCATCTTCAGGCGACGCATGCCGCCGGCTTGGGTAACGCGGTTAACATGGACACCGGTTACATCAATCACCTGAGTGAAGATGAGCAGTTGCAGGTTTTGAAATGGACGCGCGAGGCACTAGGTCAAGACGTGGAATTTGTTGCAGGAGTGTATATCGAGGGTCTCGATGGCGAAGTCGTTTCCCTGTATCGACGGAAAATCGATCAGGTAATTGACCACGGCGGTACGCCGATTATTTTTCAAACCGCGCGCCTTCATCAAAAAGCCGCAAACGAAAAAGTGTCGTGCTACAAAGCAATCTGTCGTGGCTACCGTGGAGTACTCGGCTTCGAACTGGGCCAAATGTTTGCGCCGAATGGTGAAATTTTCGATGACGCAACCATTCGCGGGCTGATGGACATACCGGAGCTGATCGGCTTGAAGCACTCGTCTCTCAATCGCAAAACCGAGTGGGAGAGACTGGCGCTACGCGACGAACTCCGACCTGAGTTTCGCATTTACACCGGCAACGATCTCGCAATCGATATGATCGAATATGGCTCCGATTACCTACTCGGGTTAGCCACGTTTTGCCCGGAAAAGTTTGCTGAGCGCGATCTTCTTTGGGAACATGGTGATCCTACGTATTTCACCGTGTCGGATGCCTTGCAACACCTGGGCAACGTAGCTTTCCGCTCACCTGTTCCGGCGTACAAACATTCGGCTGCGACATTCTTGAATCTTACTGGAAGAATCCCATCAGTTCGGACGCACCCTCATAGTCCGGCGCGACCGTCCTGGGAAACTGAGCTCATGCAGGAGTGCGCGCAGAGGCTGAGGTTGTCCTAAGATCTCTCGCCTGACGACGCTGCCATTCGCCTCTCGTGAAGTCTGGGAACTTCACAGGAGCACTGCCTTTCGCGACCGATATTTCACTTAGTGGCCCCGGCGCACTCCATGCCGCAGCATCGTAGACATCTATATCCGGTTCGAGACCTTCGCGCATACATTGGACCAGCCGATAGCACATCAGATAATCCATTCCTCCATGTCCGCCCAATTTGCGCGCCGTCTCACCTTGGTTCTTCCAGAGTGCCGACTCATATTGATCCTTGTACTTGTCGAGACTAGCCCAACGATGTCCGCCCTCCTGACCATCGATAAAGATTCGTGGTGGATAATCCCGGAAGATCCCCTTTGTGCCTTGAATGAGGTTGATGCGATCGTACGGTCGAGGCGTGCTGACATTATGTTGGAGCATGATCGTGCGACCCAACGTAGTTTTGATGATGCTCGTATTGTAATCGCCCGTCTTGTATCTCTCTTGCCACTTCGCATCGCCTGCCGGCACGCGCTCCTTGCGATATGCTTCCAGCCCCAAATGAGTGGAGCTCATTGAGACGATGTGATCAAATCTGTCGCCGCGGTTGATACTCATGTATTGCGCCATTGGTCCAAGCCCATGCGTCGGATAAAGGTTGCTATCGCGGAGCGTGTGATGTCGCCGGCGCCACAGGCCTTCGTCTTTGTTTTCAAAAAGGATCTCGCGCAGATCGTGATTGTAGGCACATTCTCCGTGGACCAGGTCGCCGAACAGCCCTGCACGTACCATGTTGAGGACCATCGTTTCTGCATGATCGTAACAGCAATTTTCCATGATCAGACAGTGGCGCCGAGCGGCCTCCGACGCATTAACAATCTTCCAACAGTCTTCAAGCGTGTAAGCGGCCGGCACTTCAGTACCAACGTGTTTCCCTTCGTGCAGGCCCGCGAGCACTTGCGGCACGTGCCACTCCCACGGCGTAGCAATGTAGATAAAGTCTAAGTCGTCACGAGCCGCAAGCCGCTCGAAGTCGCGCTCACCGTTGGAATAGATCGCGGGCCTCTTCTGGCCAGCCTTTTCAACCATCTGAGCAGCGCGCAAACATTTCTCGTTAACTACGTCGCAGACCGCGTTGATTACTACCTTATCAATCGCCAAAAACTCGCCAAGCACGTCTGTACCGCGCAGTCCGACTCCGACGATGCCTACTCGCACGACATCACGAGGTTCAAACTTCACCCCAATCATGGTTGGGTGCTTCGCGCGAGACCGCTGGGCCGCGTCTATTTCAGCGTCAGTAGTGACGAGTGCCGCTGCGGTCAGACCCAAGCCGGCGCTGCTGGCCGCTTTCAGTAGTTCACGACGCGTTAGTTTTGAGCTGTTTTCGTCCAATTTCTTTGATTCGTTCATCGGGCCACTTTTCCAAATAGGTGTACTCGGGATGATTCGCTCTTCCTTTGCAGGGATTGCGAGCGGCGTTGTAGCAACAGATTAAAGACCAACGAGGATTGGGACTGCGATTCGCATCCGATCGATGTAGCAAATTAGCATGGAAAAAGAGCGCGCTGCCTGGTTCGATTTCACAGTAAACAACTTCCAGGTGCTTCAACGCTTCATTCACCCGATCAACGTCCGCGCCGGTTTGATCTCCCGTCTTGTTATGATCAATTCGGCCCATCAGGTGCGAGCCTCGTATTACCTGCAAACAGCCATTCTCTTTTGTCGCCCGGTCGACGGCGATCAGACAGCTTCCCATATACGGAAACAAGCAGTTGTTCGAGTACCAGTAGCCGTAGTCCTGATGCCACTCCCACGAACCACCAATGAACGGTTCCTTTAGCATCATTTTATGGTGGTAGTGATAGACCTCTCCGCCCAAAAACTGCTCCATCGGTTCGACAATGCGCAGACATCGTACAAAGGCGCTATAGATATCGTCGTCGAGGGCGTCGGTTAACCACAACTTGCTGGTAGCTGCGTTTGCATCCTTACGCTCGAGAGCGTCACGTTCCAATCGCTGATCCGCTTTCGCAATCTTAATCAGCAGATCCATCTCCTCAGCGTCGAACAAATCTCGTTGCAAGAGATAGCCGTCGCGGTTGAATTGATCGACTGCTGCTTCACTTAAGTAGGACATAGTTACTGCTTCGGAACGCGCTCATCGGTAAACACAATCTCACCTAATCGCGGCAGCACGTGAAAATCAGGCTGTAGGGTTGGAGACCAGGCCAACTCCGCAACCTGCGGCTTGCTCTCCACACGATACAAATTCATGCGCCAACGATCACCTGGTTGCGGAGGTAAATGCGGCGCGGTCGCAACGTCTTCAAGCGGTAATGCAATTTCGCACGTCCACTCTCGATCTCCCTCTTTGCCGTCTACGGTTCCGTCAACGTGTACCGCCCAACGCAACTTTTCGCTGTTCCAGCTCTCGTAATGAAGCGGTTTGCGCGTGTCGAGTAAATAAATGTCGAGCATTGTTCCCAACGGATTTACTTCGAGCTCAATGTAGTTTGGTATCGCTGGATTCGCCTGCAAAAAGACTTCAACCACCTCTTCAAGCCATAGATGCTCGTCGCGTTGTTTCATGGTCGCCCAAATGTTCGGGTCAACGGCTCGGAAAGCAAAGTAGATAAACTTGTCGTCGTATAGAATTCGCGCTTCGGTTGTGAGCTGCGCTGCGGATCCATCACGATTATTTACGAACTTCCCAACCGTCGCCGTATCTGCCCAGGCTCGTTCGTCAAGCCGTCCGTCTATTTTCAGTTGCGTCATCACACGTGCGACGCGATAAGCAGGCATCTGTTGAGCAAACGTCGTCATGGCACAACAACATAAGAACATCGTGATCACCAGAGGTTTGCCGAGTCCCACGAGATACTCCTTTATCCAGGCTTTGCACGAGAAGTCCGTTTTAGCCTGCGTCGCACGGAATTTGTGCTTTTAGCCTGCGTCGCACGAAATGTCTGACTTTAGCCTGCGTCGCACGAAATGTCTGACTTTAGCCTGCGACGCACGAAATGTCTGCTTTTAGCCTGCGGAGCAGGCGTAAGCATAAAGCCTGGGGTGAAGCGAGCTTTGCGAGCGAAACCCCAGGTATCTGAGCACGACAAGTTTTCAAGCCCGCGAATGCGGGCGACAGAACAAAGGCGGCGAAGATGCCAACCAAATTTGCAGCGCACGCACTGCCGCCCATTTCATGGGCTCGAATTCCGTTGCTTCTGGTTCCTGGGGTTTCGCTCGCAAAGCCTCGCTTCACCCCAGGCTTTATGCTTACGCCTGCTTCGCAGGCTAAAGCCAGACATTTCGTGCTTCGCAGGCTAAAAGCACAAATCGCGTGCTCCGCTAAAAACAGACTCTTCGTGCAAAGCTCCTTATCAAACGGCATCCGGTAATTCGCCGGCTGTCGCAAACGGCCATTGCCGGGTGTGACGCGACCAGAGCATAAAGCATCCGATTCCGATCACGAGTGTTCCCAACCCAAATGCAATGATGGTCCAATCAGTGGTCGCAAAAACGAATATCCAACCAACCAGCGCAAGCAGATTCGGCAACGGGTAGAACCAGATTCGATACGGACGAGATAACTCCGGCTGGTTTTTTCGCAAAAGCGAAACGGCCGCAATTTGCCCGATGAACTGAATCAAAATTCGCGTCGTAATCAATGCGTCGATCACCAGGCCAAGTGAGAAGAAACTGCACACGATAGCAATCGCACCCAGCACCACAAGCGAGACGTACGGAAAACTCTTCTTCGGATGAAGACGCGCAAATATCTTGAAGAAGTATCCGTCGATCGCAGCCGCATACGGCACGCGCGAATAACCAAGCAACAAAGCAAAGACTGACCCGAACGCAGTCCACAACACCATGGCCGTGAAGAGAGTGGCCACGCCCTTGCCGTAAATCCTTTCCATGAAAATAGAGACGATAAAATTAGATTCCGGATGTTTGTCGGCCGGCACGAACTCGCGCCACGGCACAACGCCAATCAGCGAAAAATTAATTGCGATGTAGATTAGAGCAACTGCAATGACGCTGATGATTACTGAGCGTGGAATGGTTCGACCCGGTTGTCGCACTTCGTCACCGAGGTAGCAAATATCGTAGTAGCCTAAGTAATCGAAGATACCGATTCGAGTGGCCGCGCCCAATCCCAGCAGGAAGCCGATTGAAAATTGGAAAGCGCCCGGTGGAAAGTCAAAAGCGAGAGAGGGTTTGAAATTGAACGCACCGGTGACAATCACCGCGAGCGTTGTTAAGAGTGTTCCGATCCACAGAGTGACGGTCAGCTTGCCAATGAAAGTTATTCGCCTGTAAAGGAGCGTTATGTTCAGCATCCCGAGCACGACAATCACGGCAAGTGACTGAGGCCGTGAGATGTCTTTCCAGATGTAACCAAGGTATTGCGTAAAGCCGATGTAGCCGGAAGCGATTTCCAATGGCCCACTCAGAATGAATTGCCAGATGAAAAGGAAACCCATCAGCCGGCCGAAAGTTTCCCGGCCAAATCCCTCGCGCAAGTAAACATATGAACCGCCAGAACCGGGCATCGCAGCGCCCAGTTCGCTCCAAATCATGCCGTCGGAGATCGTGATCACCAACGCCACGAACCAGCCGAGCATTGCCTGTGGTCCACCGAGCGTCGACAGCAAAAGCGGGATCGTAATGAACGGCCCAATGCCGATCATGTTCGTCATGTTGAGCGCTGTTGCTTCGAGTAATCCCAGGCGCCGCAACAAGTGTGGTTGATCTTTAGGAGGGTCGTTGTTCGCTGGTCCGGCACTCATTGGTTGTTCTGAACTAGATATGAGATTCCCCTCCCTTTCACTTTCGATTGGGCCGTGGCCATCCACGACTTGAAGTCATGACCTACTCCACCGGCAAGCTTTGGATCGTCCTTGCTAAAGCCCGGCTCGCGGTTAGGATCGGCTAAGCCACCGACCGGAACGTCGTGTCCACGATTAAAGAAGGTGTTATTGCGATGATCGAATGCAGTCACCTTCACTCCTTCGCCGCTAACCTGGTAAAGCATCGTCTCATCGACAACGCCTGAAAGTATGAAGATGTTGTTTCTCACCGCGAGACCGTCCGTTTGCGTTAAGCGAAGAGATCGCCGGCAACCTTTGGCCCGACTATCAACCTCATTGCCAGGACGAATCAATACGACTCCACGCTCGCCAATGCCGACGAAAGTGTTGTTTTCAACGACGGCGTTCCTCGCCGCCCAAATAGCAATCGGTTCGATTGGTCGCTCGCCCGGCCGTGTGGAAACGACGAGGTTGTTTCGTGCGGTCATGTCATACGATTCATAGTGGACGAACGAGCAAGGGTCGCCATATCGGCCGTCAATGAAGAGATCCGGATCGGTCGAACCTCCTGAAAACGCCGCTCCCGAGTTATCGACAAATACGTTTGCCTGGATCAGCACACGCCTGGCACCACCCTTTGAAACGACGCCACGATGACAGTTGCGTATTAGATTACGACGCACGATCACGTCGTCAGCGCACGGGAGATCTATGGCTGGTTTGCGTTGGTAGTTCTTGCCGTCGAAGAGTTCATTGTCTTCGATCGTGATGTGATGCGATTGATTGAACTTGATTAGATACAAACGGTCGTCATCCTGCATCGGATCGTATGCACCGTCGCATCCAGTTGGTGGGCACTCATAGTGAATTTTGCAGTTACGAACCGTGATGTAGCTGGTCCAGAGATCGCGGTCGTACCATGCCGCTGTATAACCACCCGGGGGATCGTTCGTCTTAACGCGGTTGAACTGGTCTTCAGGCTCATACACGCTGTCCCCGTGAATCCCATCGCGTCGTGAATTCAACTTCTTGCCTGAATCGTCTCGGTAATAAGGGTTGGGAAAGATATCGAAGCCGTCGATCACGATCCCGCGCGCCAAATGAAAACGGATGTGATCGACGATCACGCCGTGCCGGGTTTCGGCGCGGATGACTAGTGGATTTTTTGGATCGTAACGATAAATGCCAGCGGTGTCTGAAGACGTCAATGTGAGATCCAGTCCGCCCCACTTTTGTTCCCGCCCGGCTTTTCGATAGTCACCATTCTTCGCAATGATGGTGTCGCCGCTTGTTACGCGACGAAGCGCAACAGCCCACGACTTGAATGGCTGCTCGTAACTGCCGTTTCCCGATCTGTCATCACCGTTAAGCAGGTGAACATAAACAGTCTTGGCTGAGGCCACCGATTGACAGAGCGCGATGAACAGAATCACACGGGCAGTTCTGGTGATCATTATCTGGCTCCCGACTCAGCCTGTTGCCACCGCCCATTGAGCATTACTCGCTTCACCCGACGCATGTTCGCGATGTCTCTTAAAGGATCGCCGTCGACGATAACGAGGTCGGCCAACTTACCGGGTTCGACGCTTCCCAGCCGCTCCTGGATTCGAAAATAACGAGCGTTCTCCAGCGTCCCTGCTACGATTGCTTCCATCGGCGTTAAGCCGGATTCGACGAGTAGTTCGAGCTCGCGTTGATACGCCCAGCCACGCTTCGCGTGAGGAACATCCGAATGCGAACCGACGACGACCTTCGCGCCGGCCTTTTTTGCAAGTCCCACAAATGCTTCCATCTGTTTGAATGCGTGAACATGTACCGGAGTCGTGTCTTTATCGCCGAACTGGCGCTCAAAGACGGCCAGAGTGGGCGAGACGAACACACCCCGATCGACAATCAAGTTGAAGAGCGACTTTGCCTGCGCAGAGCTCAAGTCGATTGCATTCCAAACCTTGTAGCGGCCCTCCCGGCGGGCGTTGTTGTCGGCTAGCATTGCCTGCCGGTATTTCTCAGCTTCGCGCAGTGGAAGTAACGCGGTGCCAAACGATGTTGCGTGTTCGATACCATCGATACCGGCGGTAATTGCATCGCGAGCATCAACGATTTCGAGATGGCCCATAACGGGAACACCTCTCGCATGCGCCGTATCAATCGCTATTTTGATCAGCGCGAGCGGCAACCGATAGTAAACCTTGATCGCAGAAGCGCCATCGTCGACAAAACGATTCACCGCTGTTCGCGTTTCATCAGCATCGCGGACAATGTACGAGTCGGCCGGATATGCCGCCGGAGGTGAATCGAGGTGGGGACCACAAAGAAAGAGCCGCGGCACTGGAGCGGCAGCTTTTCGTGCTGCGTCGTAAGCCTCAATCCACTGTCCCGGATCTCGAAGTGACGTAACACCGTGAGACAGGTAAAGCGCGGGTAATGGATCGTCGCCGTCGATATGAAAGTGTGAGTCGATCAGGCCCGGCAACAGCGTGAGACCTTTGGCGTCCACAACTTCGGCGCCGGGTGGAATGCTTACAGACGCTCGGTTTCCTACCGCGGCTATCCGCGCGCCTCGCACGAGCACAACAGAATCCAGGACTACTGGTCCACCGCGCCCATCAATCAACGTCGCACCCACAATCGCAATCACTGACGTCTCTGGCGGCGCAGCGATCTGATTGACCTCGCGTACAGTACGTTGCTGTGCACTCAGCAGAGTAGAAGATGTAACGAGGAGCAGGATTGAAAGAAGCGTTCTCATACGAGTTTTGTTAGTAGTGATGCAGTTTAATTAAGAGCAACTAACGCCGAAGGCGTTGGCTAATTTCAGCCCAGGGTTGGAGCTTGCGACAACCCTGGGATTACAACGTCAATAGTTTTTGTTAACCCTGCAAGGGTTCGGCTATTGGCGAACGCTTTCAGCGTTTGCTCTTATTTCTAATTGGGTCCCAGGGTTGTCGCAAGCTCCAACCCTGGGCTGAAATTAGCCAACGCCTTCGGCGTAGTTATTCAAAAATCAAACTGCTTCACTGTTAGTTCTGTTAATTCGTCGCCAGCAGGCGAAGCCGCAACTGGCCATCCTTCTGACCCTGGAAAGGGATAAACAACACACCTGAACCGTTGGCAGTCCCGACGAACATCCCCGCCGGAACACCGTTGAAGAGACCACCCCGCCAGTTGGCCCGACCGCCTGTCATTTGCAGTTCATATTTGGCGTGTGGCTTGAGGCCGCTGATTAGCAAACTCGAAGTCTCTACATTGGGAATCGTGACCTCACCTTCCGTAACCACATCTTCGGTTGTAGCAAACAGCGCCACTGTGCCGCCTTCAATCAACGCACCGATCAGGTTTACGCCATCAACCAGTTCAACTTTCGGCGTGCGCGGGTCTCCTTTGTCTCCTATCTCAAGGACGTGAAGGAAAAAATCTTCCTTTGCCGGTTTTGCAGGAGTTACTTCCACTCGCCATGCGGCGGGCACCACGGCCCGAGTGTTTGAGCGCAGTAGCTTTTCAAAATCTTCGCCCCAGAACGTCTTCCACATTTTGCGCAGGTACGGATCTGTTGGTAGTGGACCACCGGCCGGAGGATCGAGCGGCCAGTTTTTTCCCGAGCCCCATGCACCTCCGAATTCATCACCCGGCGTCCAGAACTCCCAACCCGGTCCACCTCTCGTGATCACGTCGCGTTCACGTGGAAGCAGCGAATGAACACGCAATCTCCCGCCACCATCTTCGTAAGTGAAGCTCGACGCGTTCGCGTATTCAGTTCCTCCTTGTCCAATGTCTTTGCCCTTTTCACCAGGCGCCATCTGCGGTTTGGCTACGCCGTGCAGCAACCACACTTTCTTGAGGTTCGGATCCGTCGTTCGAACTCGATCGAAAATTACCAGCACGTTATTGCCAGGCGTATAAGCGACCTCACGAGTGAAGCGCTGCATTTTGGCCGGTTGGTACGCGCGCGTCGCGTTGCCGCGAGCATACACGTAGGAACCCGGAACATAATCGGTCACTTCCATTCGCCCGGTGTCCCACAGGTCACGCGTACGTTCGAAGTCTTCGCGACTACGGACGGTGTTCCAATAGCGTGACGAATCCATTCGCTGACCGCCGTCGTTTGCAGCCGGCCAGAGATTTTCGGCCCAGAAGAACTTCTCACCTGGCTGGTAGACCAGCATCGAATTGTGCGCGATTGTGCGACGGTAGTAGTTCAGATAGTGCGGGCTTTCAGTATCGGTGTAGTCAGCCCCACTCTCGGTTGCGAGGTAACCTTTGTGATAAATGACGAAATGGTTCTGATCGAGATGATCGTGCTTCGCCAGATAAGGACCGGAGTTGAATTCGATCCACGTCGAATCGGGGCCGAAGCCATCACGCATAATGAGATGGCCCACGCCGCGAAAGAAATAGGTTCGAGCAATCTCTGCTTCTGTGCTATCTGCGGGATTCCTTGGGGTCACATCGGGGTCGTCCCACAAGAACTGTGTGATGGGAACGCGCCATTTAGCCTGTGCCGGCCAGCCACTCTTTCGCAGCATCCACGCGGCGTATGGATCTTTAAAGCGATTTACGGCATAGCCAAAGCAGATGTTGTCTTCCCATTCAAGGTACGGAAACTCGTTATCATCATCTCGTGCAGTGGTTCCGTCGGGAAGAACCTTGTAAAGATAAGTGTCCGTGTAATGGTGAAAGACAGTGTAACGAAGTGCCGGGTCGCTGTTGCCCGTCGTCCGTAACAGCTCCGCCATCATCGCCAGCGGCGCATACGTAATACGCTGATAGTCCATCGACTCGTGGTAACCGCCGTCGGGAGTGATGAAGTTAGTGAGATCGAGAATATGATCGAGTACCGCGCGCGCGTGTTGTCGCAAAGGAGCCGCGCGCGATTCGACCGATGCATGCCCCTCGACGGCCGTCAAAGCAAATAAGGCGAGCGTCAGATAGCGAACGGTGTAGTTGTGGTACATGGCCAGTTGTACTTCTTTCAGCGACTGGTCTCCCAACATCTTTTCCGCCGCCTGCAAGAGCTCCGTGGCTACGCGATCCTTTAACTCGTTATCAAAGCCCGGATAGTTATAGAGCCAGTCAAAGGCAAGGGACCATTTCATATACTCCGGATAGGTGCGCGACCCGACTTGTTCCGGCGTATGCGTCTCGCGCATTTTCTGAACAGCGCGTTTCGCGAACGTCTCGTCGCCGGTAAGGAGATAGGTTAGCGCCCAGCCATCGATATCATCAGGTGGTCTAGCGCCTTTCTCGTATCGAGCCCGAAGGATTCTAAAACCAGTCAGTGGATCACGTTCGCTGACAAGCATGCGAGGATGGACGATGGAATTTGTTTGTGCACCCGCAAGATACTTGAGCCACTCTTTTGCCATGAGCCGGTGATAAGGCTCAGTCATGTGAATGCCGTCGAGACAGATGAACTTCGCTCGTTCAGGTGCGTTGGCGAGTGTCTCACCGACTTCGATCACCTCAATGCCTGATTCGTCAGCTGATTTGCGCGCGCGTTCGACGGTTCCCGGCGTTACCGCTGCCGGATCGTGCACTTCATCAAACATGTAAGGCTTTATGCCCGCGGCGCGGAAGCCCTGGCCCAACTGCTTCAGCGCTTCGTAGTCGTCATCCGTTCGAGTCATTACAACCAGCAGCACTTTATCGGGTTTCCAGGCGAGTACGTCCGGGTAGAAGCGTTTCTGTGCCCGCGAGGCGGTTAGTCCTCCCGCTGCAAATTGCTTGAATTCAACTTTCGGGTTCAGACGACGAAATACATCGATAACGATAGGCACGAAACTCGACGGTGAAGACCAATGCAAGCCCATCGTAAACGAATGACCTACGACAGCAATCTTCTGCGGCGGAAGTGCACGAAGCCGCGGGTCCAGGTTTCTTACTTCCGGCTCCTGCAACAACTCCGCTGCCAACACGCGTTCGTCGCGAACGTGGAGATTCTTCTCGCCCCAGTTCCAGATCTTTCTGCCGGCGATTTGCCACTCCGCTGCACTTGTTCCGACAGGAGCTTCACACGACTGCCCTTCAAGCTTGCGACCGACCGCAAGCAGATCCGCATCTGTGCCTGGCAAATTCAATTGCCCGACGTAGACGGGAAGTCCGAGTCCTATATAAAAGGCGTACTCCTCCTGGAGTCGATCTCCGTCGCGCTCGACCTCGAGAACAGTCTGGTAAAGACTGGCAACCGAGCGAAGCTTGACTTCGTCGGCCTTTGTGTTTTGTCGCAGGTAGGACGTGAAGACATTAACGGGCCCTCGCTCCGGTACCTTGAGACCAGACCGGAGGATAGGTTCCAGATCCTTCGCTGGATCGAATGTGCTCCTGCTTCCGTTTATCCACGCTCTCACAGTGGTCAAATCTGACTTTAGTAAGTTCGCCTGGTGATCTGAGAGTTCGTTTAGTTGTTCATCCGAAAGATTGCCGGGCGAGAAGCAGGCGTGGTCACCTTTGCCGGATTTCCGGGCGAGCAACACCTGAAATGCATGAACCGCGATGATGTTCGCTTCGACGAGTTGAGCCAAACGATGATCTGCGTCGACCTTCTGTGCCGTGCCAGGAACGCCAAGGGAAAGCGCCGCGGTCGCGAAGATCAGTAATAGGGCGTTGGTTCGATGTTTCATCGGATTTGCGGTGTTTGAATTTAACGTCTCCTTGGAGTGCGGCGGCTTGCCGCCGCTTTGTTATCGAAAACGCTTGATCGAGACCAAAGCGGCGGCAAGCCGCCGCACTCCAAGGAGACGCCCTAATACGACAAAGCTTTAATTTTCACTACCGCCCACCCTAGCGGTCGTGCCACGCTTCAATTCTGCGAGCTGCGAAATTGCGAGTTCATTTTGTGGGTCCATTTTTAGCGCCCGCTCCAATGCGACGCGCGCTTCGTCGTTGCGGCCGAGAGCCTTCAACGCGGTACCCGCAAGTACAAAACGAATGGCGCCGGATGGAGGCCAGGGTTCCGTCTCCAGCATCTTCTGCTCGTCATTCAGTAATGCCAGGCGTTCGTAAAGCTTTCGCGCCTCAGCGGCTCGCCCGATATGCTGCAAAGCAACTGCCTTATAAAAATAGCTTTCGGACCACGGCTCCTCGGGTTGCGACGGTGGGTTAAGCTCTTCAGTCGCAGCGCGCGTCCACCAACGCTCAGCTTGCTGGCGTTCTCCTGCTGCTTCGTACTCTCGCGCAGCCGCGACGTAGTACTGCGCCTGCGACTGCATCGCCGGACGGCCCACTCCAAAGTTCCGCGGAAACTCCGTCACCGCGGCAAACTCCGCGGCCGCCTTTAAGTGATCGCCCGCATCGCGATATTTACGCGCGAGCCCGAGGTGAGCTTTTCGATAGAGTCCCAACGCCGCGTCTTCACCTTCGCCCGAAGTGAATGTGGTCTTGCCGAGAAGGTCGGCAGCCTCACTGAAACGACCGGCGTCGATGTATGCAGCCGCCAATGCCTGCACGACGCCCGACTGCTCAAGCACAGTTCGTGGCGCCGATTCCAATAACTTCAGACGCCGCTCGGTTGCACCCATTTCGGATAACAACTTGTCAAACTCGATATACAGTCGAAAGTCGTTCGGAGAGTTGGCGACAGCGCGCTGATATTGAGCGACTGCTTCGTCTTTATTTTGCGCAGCGACCCACAACGCTCGAGCGAAATTTCGTTGGGCAATCGTGTTTGACGGGTCGAGCCGGACCGCATCGCGCCAGGCAGCGAGTGCCTCCTTGTCTCGATTCTTCGACGCGAGCACATTACCGAGATAGTAAGCCGCTCGGCCATCTTTCTTATTCGCGTCAAACGCCGCGCGCAGTACATCGATCTCGACTACACGATGTGGAAACACGAAGGCGGGATCACCCTTCATCGCCAATGCATACTGGGCGCGGGCGCGTTCGTGATCTCCGTTTTTGTCGTACAAGTATCCGAGCGTGTAATACAGCATCGGATGAATGCGCACTTGATCTACCACCAGACTACCCGACGGCCCGTTCCTGATCGCGTCATCAACGACCTGTATGGCCGCCTGCCTTTGGCCAATAGATAAATAGTCAAAGGCGAGTTCAAGCACTGCATCCGGCTCACGTGAGAGCAGATGACGAAGTTGGCTCGCGGCGACTTTGGCTTTTGCCTCGTCACGCGTGGCCCTGCTGATTTCGTACTGTTCGTGGAGTGCCAGATAATCAATCGGCAACTCGGTGACAACCTGATCGATCCGAGCTGCCGCTGATTTGAGGTCGCCGTTCAAACGCTCGGCGACGGCGAGTACCGTTCGCGCCTTGAGGTCTCTCGAATCAAGCATCACCGCTTGTTGGAGCTGTTCGACCGCTTGCTTTGTTTCGCCTCGTGCTAAGGCGATCTCGCCGAGCACGTATCGCGAGAGCGATTCTCGGTAGCCAGAGCGCACCAGCCAGATTAAATGATCTTCAGCCTCTGCGGTTTGACCCATTGCACGTCTGACAAGGGCAAGGTAGTAGTGCGCATCCGCGGCATCTTTGTTACGAACGAGCGCAGCTTCGAGGTGGGTCGCCGCCGTTTCGTATTCGCCGCTTCTATAAAAGGACAGACCTAAGGCAATGTGAGCCGGCGCAAATCCGGGATCGCGTCGCAAAGCTTCCAGATATGCATTACGCGCCTCGCGTTCCTTGCTCTTCTTATCGAATGCCAAACCTTCAACGTAACTCTGCTCGGCGCTCGTTGGGTTCTTCGGATCCGGGATTGGGCGAGTAGCAGGTCTGAAATCCGGGTTATTGTCTACTGGTGAGTCGGTACGGTACTGAATGAGCACACGCCCGTCGCGATTCTTCAACGTAACTGTCAGTGGTTTGTGTCCACCACCGGCCGGCAGGGCAACTGCAGTTGAAGATAATTTGGCCGGGTCCAGATCGAGACGGCTCGTATGTATTTGCTTGCCGCCGCTCTCTACGATCAACTCTGCCTGAGTGAATCGTTCATTAGCAGCGATCGCAACGACTACTCGCTTGTCCTGCTCGTCAATTCTCAGCGCAGCGTCGCGCGTAGCCTCATTCCAGGCGCCGCCCATTCGCTGAACGCCAAACCAATATTCGTAGATATGCTCGACGCGATGTGGCGTGATGAACTGGTGTTCCATCTGAGTTTCGAACCGTCCGCCTTGAAACTCAACGTACTGCCCGCCACCATCCGTTAACTTATCAATCCAAATGTCGCCGTTATCGTCTGTTCCCCACGTCCACGTCTTCTTGCCGGGCAGTTCGCGATGGTCGGCGACGTGGACCACACCCCAATCCGCTTGCTCGTAATAGATTCCGAAGTAATCGCGCTTCGAATCGCGTGCGAATAGTGAAAGGAAATTGGGAACTTCACTAAAACGTCCGATGTCGACGCCCTTCTCCTTTGGGAACTTGAAGACGGGCCAGAACGCGTGTGGATACGCTTCGCGCATCGGATAGTTGAATCGCAGATCGGGCGCAGCTGGAGCACCCGCCGTTGACCAATACCAGTATCGGCCGGGAACTATCCCGCGGTTGTTCAGCGTGACTTCTGTTTCAAGCACACGTCTTCCGGGACGCAGTCTAAGGATTACCTGCCACTGCATTCCCTGCACCCGTTCGGTGTCGCCAACCACGACAGTGGCGCTACCGTCGGGTTCGGTGCGAGTGACGTAATCGATGGGCGACACTGTTGTGAGCGTGTGACCATCGGGAAAGTTCCACTCGATACCACCGGAAACCCACGCACCACGGAGCGCCACCATTGCGTACTTCATCACGGGATTTGAATAGATGATGTCGCGATTGAGTGTCTTATCGAAGATCTGATAAACGTGTCCGCCCAGTTCCGGCAATACCGTGACTTTCAGGTATTCGTTCTCGAGGTATACGGCTTTCCATGACTTGTTCGTCTTTTGCGTTCCGAGCGAATCAAGAAACGGGTATGGATAAACAGGCCGCCACTTGCGGCGTTGCCAATCGAGTAACGCCGGATACGGATTTGGAGGATTGAGCTCGTAGGTGGGAATCACGAGCGGCGCTTCCCAAACTCGCGGAGTATCGTTCGCAGTATGCGCACTGACGAACTGCAGCAGAACCGTGGTACTTAGAACTAGAACGTATATGATTCTTCGGAACACTCGTTTCATAAAAACCTCACGACACAAACCTCTCGCGCGCAGTCGAATATCGCTCTACTTTTTCCCGTGACACTCTGTATCCGGTTCCTGTTCCGGGTGGTACGTTAATGAATCCATCTGCATCGATCTCAATAAAGGGCTCGACGACGTCATCAACGTACCAACGCCGCGAGGCTTCGACGTCCGTGGGAAATGAAAATCCCTCATGCATTGCCAAATGCAGAGCCTGAGCCGAGGCAATTCCTAATTCGGGCATTGTTCCGACCCAACACTCGAGTTCCGCCGCACGAGCGGCATTCAGCATCAGGAGTGCTTCACTAAGTCCACCGACTCTTTGCACCTTGATGTTAATGATTCGCGCCGCCTGTTTCTCGACCAAACGCGCAACGGACCCCAGCGACTCCGCTGATTCATCTGCGCACAAGGGCGTTTGCAACATAGCCTGCAGTTCACCAGCTTCATCGATCGCGTCAGCGGCGAGCGGCTGCTCGATCATCATCAACCCGAACCGGTCCAACTCCCGAAAGATCATCTCGTCAGCAACGGTGTAAGCGGCATTCGCGTCCACCATCAAAGCAACCGCCGGGAATCGTGCTCGCACCGCGTGAACAGGTTCGATGTCCCAGCCTGGCTGAATCTTAATCTTCACTCTGCGATAACCTTCCGCGACGTATCGCTGAACACGTTCGAGTAATTCGTCGACAGTATCGAAGATTCCGATCGCCACTCCCGACGAAACAGCGCGGCGATCTATTCCAAACAGTTCGCAAAGCGGCTGTCCCCTGGTATTCGCGTACGCATCCCAAACCGCGCCGTCTATGCCTGCCTTGGCGAACGCAGGGCCTGGCAGATGACGGAGCTGTTTGTAAAGTTGGGTCGGATCAAAAACTCCTAATTCGAGTAGACGAGGGATCAAATCTTCATTGAGTGCCTGCCAGCAACTCTCAGGCGTGTCGGCAGAATAGAACGAACCCGCCATGGGCGACGCTTCGCCCCAACCGACTATTCCCTCGTCCGTCTCGACTTCAACAAGTATTGACTCCTTCTCCGCCACCGTTCCATTGCTAATGCGAAAAGGCTCTAAGAACGGTATGCGAACGCGGTGCAGAACAACGTTCTTAATACCAATCAGCCGATCAGTCTGAATCGCACTCGTACTCACTGGATCATCTTTGCTTCTCGGTGGCTCTGTGTCTCTGTGGTTGTTTTTCCGTCGAAACGGAACCACAGAGTCACAGAGCCACCGAGAAGAGAGGGAGCTTAGGTCACGTCATTGTCGCGAGCATTTCTCGCGTTACCCGGTTGCGCGGTGCCTGACCACTCGCGAATCGAACCACCTCATCAACGGCCAAGGCTCCCATCGCTCGACGCACCTCAATTCCACCCGCCGCGATGTGCGGCGTCAGAAGCACATTGGGCAGCTTTCGTAGCTCATGGTCCACCGGCAACGGTTCGAGCGGATCCGTAACGTCCACGGCCGCTCTCAATCGCCCGCTGCGAAGCTCGGTTAGCAACGCTTCCATATCGATCAATCCACCTCGCGCAACGTTGACCAAACATGCCCCGTCAGGAAGAAGCGAGAGCCGTCTCTGATCGAAAAGATTTCGCGTTTCAGGCGTTAGGGCTGCGGCCAGAACCACGACTGAACAGGTGCTAACAAGTCGATCGAGTTCCACCAAAGAAGCGCCGCGTTCGGCAACCGCTTCGCGTTGCGCATAAGGGTCACTCACCTGGAGTTCAATCTTGAAGGGCTTAATCAGCTCGGCCAACGCGCGTCCGATGCGACCAAAACCGACGATGCCAACCCTGCGACCGCGTAATGTCTCGCCCTCACTTACTTGCTCGTTAGTTCTGATTGTTCCGCTACGCATCTCAGCGAGATACTCGGGAATGCGCCGGACGAGTGTTAGCACGAGAGCAAGAGCCATTTCTGCCACTCCGCTCGCCATCGGATCCGCTGCGTTCGTAATTGTGACGTGGTCAAAAATCGGCTCTGCAACCCGCGACTTCACTTCCCCACCACAATGCGCAATCAACTTCACGCGTGGACCAGGTCCTAACATCTCAGGCGTAATAAAGGGTGAATGCCAGGTCGTCATCAACACATCAGCGTTGGCAATTCGTGCGCGTAACTCTGGTGTATCCTCTCGGACAGAAGATCTCGTCCAATCTGTTACTTCATCAAGTCGCTTCTGATCCGTCTCACTAAAGAAGTGCGGAAACAGAGCATCACTTGCCAACACCAGAACTTTGGGTCGTATCACTTTGCAGTTTCCTAATTGCGCTTACGAAGTCAGGCAACGCAACTTCCGGCTCCTCAATTTCGGGGCGCCAATACTTCTCCCATTCAAAACTGACGTATCCATCGAACTTAAGCATCTCAATCGCGGCGACCGCTTCAGCGAACGGAACACAGCCGCGCCCGGCCAGCATGGGCAGCCAGTGTTCCGAGCCCGCGACCGGACGCGCGTCTCTCAAATGAATGTGAACGAGGTAAGGCTCGGTGGTTCGAGCGCCATGTGCAATTGAATCCCCGGCCGCGACTGAATTGGCAACGTCCCAGATCAGTTTCACTCTCGGATGATCGGCTAACGTTGCAATCTCTGCCGCAGCGTCCGTGCGCGCGAAATCGCCGTGCGTTTCTAATGCAACGTGCAAACCTGATGGCAGCCGGTCGGCGATGCGTCGCAAGCTTTCGGCTATGAAGTCGCGTGTCTGTTCTCTTGTCGCGCCAGGTTGGATCTTGTCGGGAAAAACCCGAATGAGCGTTGCTCCCAATTGCGCCGCAAGTTCGGCATGAGCTAACGCCAAATCGACCTGCGCCAGTCGCTCGCTTCGATCCAGAGAGTGAAAGGTGCACGAGGTATCGATGCAGCAGATCGAGACTGCATGATCTTCGAAATACCGTCTCGTGTTCGCGATCTCATCAGGCCTGAACTCAGGACGACTAAGCAGGTCCACACTTCCATCGATTGCACGCAACTCAACACCATCGTAGCGAAACCGGTGTGCGGCTTCGACAATCTGTGCCAGATTCCAGTCGGGACAACCCAGTGTCGAGAAAGCGAGCTTCATCGTTTTTGGCTCAAGTAAGTTCCTCTCTGTGCTCCCTCTGTGTTCTCTGTGTCTCGGTGGTAGATCACCACAGAGACACAGAGGGAGCACAGAGAAAAGCCTAAAGCGCGACTACGGCGTGTACTCGTATGCTCCGATATCAATCGCACCGAATACCGGCCGCGCCATCGCTGTGCCAACCGCTAAAGCCGTATGCAGCGGAGGTACAAACGCCGGTGGAAACAGCGGGTTGATAAAGGGGTGTCCAGCCGGACTGGCCGGCGCTCCGTTTCCAGCGTTGACGAGTGGACTCGTCGAGATCGGACGAACGTCGTACGTGCTAATGTCGGTGAATCCCGGGTTAGTGCCAAACAACGTTCCGGTCCACGCCGTCGGAATCAACGCCGAGCCGGTCGGCACCCAGTTATTTGTGCCGGTGCTGACGCGTCCCGCAACCCAACGCACGCGCGTTTCCAAAACGATCTTGTCGATCGGTGCGCCGCCGACGCGGAAGAACACGTTGTTGTGCATCTCCAGGCTCTCGATGCCTTCAAAAATCTCGACTCCCGGACTCACTTGACCTTGTCGCAGGATGAACGTGTTGTTTACAAACCGGTAGCGTCCATCCGTGTGTCCTGTGCCATCACCGCCGACACGGGCCATGCGAGTTCCCTGCGTCGGAATGTGCTGAAAAACATTGCCGACTACGTCCGAGTCTTCTCGAGCGGTATCGGTGGTGACGTTCTTGTTCCCGTGCGGATCCGGACCAATCAACTCAATCTCACCGTAAAAGCCACCCGAAACCCAGTTGTAATAGATCTCGTTGCGTTCGGCGCGACTCTTTATGTTGTTGCCGCCATTTTGATCGTGGAGGTAGCAATACTGCATGCGAAACACCGAACCGGGATGCGCAAACTCGTCGGTCGCCATGTAAACCGGGTGCTGACCAGTTCCGCTTCCGCAGTGATAGACCTCGACGTACTCCATCAACAGCGATCCGGAGTCGGTGTCTGCTCCCAGAATGCCGTGCGCCGGACAGTCGTGCACCACACAATCGCGCAACGTGATGTCGTCTGCGTGATGATAGATTCCGCGAAAGGTGCCACCTGTAACGTCGAAGCCTTCGAAGACGTAATGATCTGACAAACGAAACTCCACCGTGTTCGTGCCGCCGGAGATAACGGGACGCAATCCGTTTACGCGGATGCCTCTGATGGTGATCTTGTTTACCACCGTACCCGGCCGGGTGAATATCAGGTTGCCGGGGTAAGTTGCGTTTCCATCGACTTCGACCAGGTCACCTGGGTTAAGCAACGGTGCGACGTCCTGCAACTTAGTGAATGTTCGGGTTGGACCAACCTGATACGTGACGGAATACGCGGAGCCACAGCAAAGCAAAACCAGGAATAGTGTGACAATGAGGTGTTTCATATATTCTCCTTCGTCGCGAGGTCAAAGCGCCGTTTTCCATGGCGATGCTTTCCGGATCCGCTCGGAGAGGAAACCATCGCCGCTATTTCGCACTCCGCTTCGCTATCGCTTGCGCGAGTTTGTAGCGAGCGCGTTCGTAGTCATTTCCAGTTTCGGAAAAACCGATACCTGGACCTGATTGGGAAAAAACACGGGGGACCACAGATTGGAGAACTTCGTTAATTAATGACTCCAGTTTCAAGCTTCGCGCGAGTGTCAGATATTGATGGTCCTGCAAGCCTCGTCGCAGATTTGCAAGTTGGATAGTAGATATTGGTCCAGCTATTCCCCGATCCTCTTCCGGATGAAGTTTGTCTTCGCCCGGGTATATGAGGACCCCATCGCCATTTATGTAGCCCTGATCGGCAATCGGTTTATTCGGCTGACCGCGGTTGTCGAAAGTTATTGGATTCGCCCAAACGTTCTGTTTTCTTTCGCCCACCTTTTGCCGGTTGTGTTGCCAGTGCACGCCGTGCCAGTAAAAGTAATTGTCGACGCCGTGTTTGAAGCAGGCCCAGACGGTGGCGCGCGGATCCGTTGCCGGTGCATCGATCACGATAGCGCCCGCCGCTGGGCGACCGCCGTTGTAAATCCAGTACTTGTGCCCACGTTGTCGCTCTTGCGCCGCGCGTTCGATGTCATAGCCAAGCGGACCCGTGTCCCAGATATCGATGGCGCCGTCGAGTTCCTTCACGTAGTGTTTGGTGACGAAGGTGGGCAGTGCTTTACCTGGTCCCGGGTTCGAATGGACGTTGTTTGCTAGTTGACGGATGTAGTTGTACTGCGATCGACCAGGCTCATCGGGCAGATAAAGAAACGTGATCGCTAGGGGAAAGTTTTCATGCAGAAAGGTGATCCAGCTATCTGCTTCATGCCACGCGCTCGCGCGTTCATCAAAGATTTTACCCGGGCCATAGAAGGTGCGCGGGATAATCTTGTTTCCGATACTCTCGCCCGGGCCTTCGTATCCGTGGGCTCTCGAAAAGGCGGTGCCGTCAAATCGCGAGCGAGCCGCTTCGACTGCGGCTTTGTCATAAGCCTGCACCAGTTCAATGCGTTGGCGATGCGCGAAGCGGTGATACTCCGCATCGAGATCCCGACCCTGATACAGCTTCGGTTGCAGACTCTCGTAGTAGATCATCGCGTCCATGCTGTTCTGGTCGGGAAGCGTAAAATCAAAAAGCTCCAATTCGATTGGCAACGTTCGCCTCTGACCGTCCGCAGTCACGGCGATCGTTCCTTTGTAAACACCTGCCGGCAGATTGCGACTTGTATATATCTCTATCCAAACTGCCTGATTCGAGCTAGCAGAGACCTTTAAAGGAAAACCACCGCGTCCGGCGCGCGCGTTTTCCGGAATCAACTGAACCGGTTTCCAACCTGTCGGATCTTTCGGAGCAGCCGGCGAGCCTTGTTGGTATACCCACTCAGCGCGTGAGGGCAGCGCGACATTCATGTAGTTGACGGAAAAGATTTGAATCGGGCGTTCTCTGTAGAGTGTGGGGTCGAGCTGCGGCGCAAGATATTTGATTGCACCGGGTCCACCTGCTCGGCGTAATTCCGGCAGCGCAACAGAAAGCGCGGCGACACCTTTATCGTCGGTTTCGACGATCAGCTGAAACGCAATAATCTCGTTTCGCGCTCCAAAGATCTTGACCTTGTGACCATCCCACGCTGAGTTTGCTGCTTTATTGGAGTTATCGAGATCGTCTCGTTCAATCTTTTCTCCATCGTTCACTGCCCAAATCACACGCACGGATGCCGCGGCCGTAACACCTGGGCCCAGCAGAGCTGCCACCAAGACAAGAATGAAAAATCGATTCATCTACTCCTCAATCAGAGAAACCGGGGCCACCTCAATCGCGCGTGAATCCTCGTCGAAACGCGCGTTCGCTGTGCGTCCAGTGAAAATAAATGCGAGACCAACGAGAGTGGTCACTACCGCGTAGATCGCAACGATCAACCGATCACGACCAGCCGAACTTGCAAGTACGAGCAGAAAACAAGCGAGTCCCATTCCCGTGGTGACTTTTCCCACCAGGGCTAATTGTCCGCGGCCTGACACACCCGCTGTTCCGAGTTCGGTTGCAGGATCGATTGGCGTGGCTAGTTTTCTGAAGAAGGCGTCGACGCGCTTTGCGAAGTCGCCTGCTGGTTTCACTACCAGCACAGGAAGAAAGAAAGCGACCGTAGTAGTAATCGCCGGGATGCCGATCAAATACGTTTCATTCAGGCCCAGGCCACGGTAGCGATTAAGATAGAAGTTGACGAACAACGACGTGATTGCGCCGACAACGTAGGCACACACTGCCGACCACCAGGGGCCTCGCCTGGTCAGGAATCCGTAGAGCAGCGGTAACCCCAAAGGAATTAGAAACATCGATTCAAGAATGAACAGCAAAGTGAAGATGCCTGTCGCTCCTTGCGCGAACAGTAACGCGACACAAATCATGATCAGGCCAACACCGAGCGAGGTGAGGCGGCTCGCAGTCAGCATGTGCCGATCGGACGCGTCCTTTCTCAGGTAACCCTGGTAAATATCTTTCGCAAAGATTCCCGTGATGATGTGATTGTGCGCCGATAACGACGCCATCGAAGACGCGAGCATGGCCGCTAACAGCACACCGATCATGCCCGGCGGAAGAACACGTAAACCCATCGCGATATACGCAGCTTCGGAGGGTTGCTTTAGACCGTTGGCTGTTGTACCGAGAGCCGGCAAGGCGACCCGCGCAACTAGCGGAGGCAAATAAAAGATCACGCTGCCGATCGTGAACAGCACCATGCAGAGAACCGCGATTCGTTTGGCCGAGCGCTCCGTGTCGGCACAGAAGTAACGCTGTGCGTTGCCGAAGTTGTTGTAGCCCGTGGTTTGTGAAACGGTATAGACGATCAAAAACAACCAACCGTAATCCCCCGCCAACGGATTGAAATAACCTTGTGGCGCCTGCGCAATAAAATTGCTGAGACCGCCTACATTCGCGAGTGACAGAACCATCAATACGCATGCAATCGGAAACAGGAACATAAACTGAAACATGTCGGTGAAACACACAGCCCAGTAACCGCCGAGGACGGTGTAAGCGAGCACCACCAGCCCACAGATGATCACTAGATACTCGACCGGAACGCCGAGTGCGATTGACATGAAACTAGACAAGGCAAAGAGGCGAACGGAACCAAACATCAACTGGCTTGGACCAGTCAGCCACGAAAACATCTTGTGAGTTCCCTCGCCAAAACGGCTCCGGATGTACTCAACCACGGTCGTGACTCTCGAGCGTCTCCACGCCTGCGCGAACACGAGATAACCAAAGAAGAATGCTGGCACGGCCAGGGCCATCAGAAACACGCCGATCACGCCTTGCCGGTATGCGAAGCCAGCACCGCCCGTAAATGTCCAAACGGAAAATCCAGACATAAACGAAGCCATTCCGGCTACCCACCACTCAACCCGGTTGCCGCCCTTCAGGAAATCGGCGCCCACATGCATGAACCGCATGAAGTACGCGCCAATGCCGGCCATCAAGAACAGGTAACAGACAAGCACCACGTAATCGACCACGTGAACTGAACTGTGCATGCTGTCTCCTTTATTGCCCGTATTGCCCGAACTTGCTTTGCGCGAACTTGCTTTGCGCGAAAAATCTGTTTTTGCCTGCGAGCAGGCGTAAGCATGTTTTAGCCTGCGGAGCAGGGTAAGCATGTTTTAGCCTGCGGAGCAGGCGTAAGCATAAAGCCTGGGGTGGAGCGAGGCTTTGCGAGCGAAACCCCAGGTATCTAAGCGCGACAAATTTTCAAGCCCGCGAATGCGGGCGACAGAACAATGCGGCGAAAATGCCAACAAGTTTGTAGCGCACGGACTGCCGCCCATTTCATGGGCTCAAAATTCCGTTGCTTCTAGTTCCTGGGGTTTCGCTCGCAAAGCCTCGCTCCACCCCAGGCTTTATGCTTGCGCCTGCTCCGCAGGCTGAGATTCGCCCAGCATTTATGCTTGCGCCTGCTCCGCAGGCTGACAAAGCGTGTCAACGATTCAGAAACTCTGCTGAATCTCGATCGATAAACAAATGGGCGTCCGGGTGCATCCGCAAGATCGAGGCTGGGCACTGCGTGCTGATTGGCCCTTCCACAGTGCTCTTGATGGCCTGCCGTTTAGCCGGCCCCGGTGCGATGGCGAATAGTTTGGGCCGCGCCATTAATGTTGGTACGGTCAGGGACAACGCGTTCCGCGGAACGTCATCGAGGGACGTAAACGCGCCGTCATTAACCTGCTGGTTTCTACAGACTTCATCAAGCTCGACAATCTTTACTGCCTGCGGATCGTTGAAGTCACAAAACGGCGGGTCGATGAATGCGAGATGACCATTCTCACCGATTCCCAGTACAGCAAAATCAGGCGGGTTGTCTCGCAGCAGTTCCGCGTAACGATTCACTTCCTGCTCAGCATCAGGCGCGTCACCTCGTAAACCATGAAACTCTCCGAAGGGCACTTTGTTCACCAGACGATCAATCAAGAACCGGCGAAATGATTGCGGCGCTTTCTCGTCCATTCCCAAATACTCGTCGAGGTGGAAAGCTACGACTCGCGACCAGTCGATATCCGGTGCTTCAGCCAAATCAGCGAGAAACTCGTTTTGCGAAGGCGCCGAGGCGAGTATCACCAAGGCCTTGCCGCGCTCTTGAGTCGCGCGCCGGATCTCCGCCGCAATAACAGAAGCTGCTGCTTTTCCCATTAGCTTCCTACTCTCGTACACATACACGTTCAGATTGTCCGCGCGAAAGTTTTGGGCCAGTCCTTCTTGAATCGCTGCTTTAGATTCCATCGTTCTCCTTGTGGTATTAATTCAGGTGAGTTCAACGTCACCCGATTTCCGGACCAGCAATCGCAAACACGAGCGGAGTCGTCGGATTCCCCGCTCCGCGTTTCATCCGTATTAAGTCGCGCTGTTTTTCAAAGCCAAGTTCGCTTAACAACTGCTGCCCCTCGTCCCAATTCCCGTTGAGGTCAACGTAGACGGGGTTAGCGTCTAATTGCTCAAGGATTCCATCAAGCAACTCGGCAGCACCACTTCTTTGCGATGCCACCACCGGACCAACATAAGCAGCGTCACTACCTGGCCGCGCCAGTGCATAGCCCGTAACAGAACCTGCTTCGGTTCTGGCTACCACCGGTCGAACGCAGGAGTTAGTCAGCAACTGGTTCAATAGTTCGGAACGATCCGCACCGAACGCTCGACGATCGAGTTGCAAGATCTCACGATGCGTGTCGGAATCGATCTTTTCCTGGTGCCGCTGAAAGCTAACGAGCCGCTCGCCTCTTCTGCTCCACCGCTCGACCACGGATTCAATTTCAAATCCAAATCGTTCATACACGTGCTTACCATCCGCAGTCGCGTCCAACTTCACGAGCGAAACTTTGTGGTCCAAATAAGTGAGCGCAGTTTTTAGCAATCTGCTCGCGATGCCTGTCCGCCGGTTTTCAGGTCGAACTAGGACCATGCCAATCCAGGCTAACTCACTTCCGTAGGTGGTCGTTGTCGTCGTCGCCACAAGTCGGTTATCGAGCACGGCAGCAAAACAGCCATCTGGTTCGAGCTGAAGGAGCGTCCGCCAATCACGCTCCGTCTGGTTCCACCCCGCGAACCGCTTTAGGTCCATTGCCGCAGCGATATCCGACTCGCGCAGCAAACGTATTTCTACTGCCGCTGAATCCTGCATCGAATTACGTCAACGCTGAAGCGTGCTCTGCCCACACATTGTTTGTCGGCTCCGCGCAAAACTCCGCCATCTGCTTGATGTTCCAATCGACAGGCCAGTCAAACAGGTTGCGCAAGTGGAGTAGCCAAGCCAGTAACCCCTCCTCCGGGTGAAAACAGAGCTCAAGTAGTGCGCGTGCTGTTTTCCCTCTCGTTTTCATGGTGTATTCGCCGCTCGGCAACTGAAAGTAGGTGTGCACTTGAAAGCTGCTTGCACCGCGCAACAGATACTCAGCCGCGATACGTCCGGAGACGATGTTGCCTGTCGCGCTAATCGGCAGTCTGCAAACGGGGATCACTCCCTGGTGTTCAAGCAAGCGCATGTCTCTGAGCACCGCCAGATTACGCGCGCTGAGATCCGGACCGCCGTAGGCAATTCCGCGTACACCGTCGAATTCGCGATGAGAGTCGAACAATCGATTGGCGTAGACAAGAAAATCAGGCACATCATCACCTAAACACTTCTCATTTATGGCGCGCAACATCTCCAGTTGAAAGGCATCATCAAGGATTGCGTTGAAGAGTTTCAGACCGATTTTGATCGCCGCCGGAAACGCTGCTTTACGAATCAAACTGGTGACCCGGACAAGCCACTGAATGATGATTTCCGCTTGCGCCGCACGGTCCGAACCCGCAAGTGTGGGACTGAAGTCCTTCTCAATCGGCATCGCAGCGCTTGGGTAATGCCGTTGCCAAACATCCATCAAACGTCGTGTCGTGTAATCGTATTCACCGATCTTCCATTCCCCTTCACCGGCGCGCGGCAAGTGATACTTGCAGGAAGGAGCTACCAACACCGAAGCGGGCGTGGCGACCGATAACGCCTCGTCGAAAAATTCGAGATAACTGTCAAAGGTGTCGTACCAGCCTCGTCCCTTCCATGACACGGTCCAACCGTGGGTGTGGTCTTGTCCTACAATTCGCTCGACGACCATTCTGGTTTCTTCGATCGCCCACTCACTCATCGACTGAACACCGTCAGCATCTTCGGCAATGATCGACTTCAACACCACGAAGCCAAGGCCTTCTTCGCAGTCGCGTCGCACCTGCGAGATGTTCAATGACAGTTGACCTGATGCTTTGCCGAAAGGGTTCTTGATGGACTGATCGCCGTACTCGCTGCTCAGATCGACCCGGTAGACATCTTGAACATACGCTTCGAGAGAATCAGGTAAGCCAGTGCGAAAGCGCTCGTAATCGCGCACCAGTGCCGCCCTGCTGACGGGATCAATTTCCGGTTTTCCTTTGAGAAGCGAGTACATCATTTAATGTGAGCAACGGCTTTGCACGAAAAGTCTGCTCTTAACCTGCGGAGCACGAAAGTTAGCCTGCGGAGCACGAAAGTTAGCCTGCGGAGCACGAAAGTTAGCCTGCGGAGCAGGCGTGAGCATAAAGCCTGGGGTGGAGCGAGGCTTGGCGAGCGAAACCCCAGGAACCAGAAGCAATGGAATTTCCAGCCCATGAAATGGGCGGCAGCCCGTGCGCTGCAAATCTTGTTGGCATCTTCGCCGCATTTGTTCTGTCGCCCGCATTCGCGGGCTTGAAATTGTCGTGCTTAGACACCTGGGGTTTCGCTCGCAAAGCCTCGCTCCACCCCAGGCTTTATGCTTTCGCCTGCTCCGCAGGCTTAAAACCAACGCTACCGCGTTACGCTACTGACCCGCTCCAAGTGGGTGCCGATTTTTTCGATTTCCTCTGAGCTTAACGCAGGCCCCCACGGGTCATATGCCGCGTCGCGCGGAATAATTCCGAGTTGCGAAAGTGCGCAAAGAATTCTTCCGATGTATCCCTCTATCGGATGTACAAACAGAACTTCGGCAAGTTTGTCGACCAAATCAGAGAGAGTCAGGAACCGTTCCGCGTTACCCTCCAAATGAGACGCGATGAGTTCGGCTTGCAAATCGCAACAGAGAGCTCCTAATCCAATCAGTGCGGCCCGTGCGCCTTTTCGCAAACTGTAGCCGAGAAAACGATCCTCTCCTGTGATCAGAAGCTTGTCCGAATGATGAGTCTGGATGTGAGCAGCCACGTCTTGATAGGTCATGACACTATCGAGGGTTGCCATCTTGATGCCCACGACGTTCGGTAGCGCTAACAGTTCGTCCAGAACGCTCAAGCTGTAACGAACGCCACCGGCAGCTTCATAGAGAAAGAACAGCAGCAGAGGCAGACCTAGCTCAGCGAGGCGTGCATGGTGCTCCACGATCAGCGAGTCTCTCGATCCGTGGTTGTTGAGCCAGAAAGGTGGATAAACGAGCAACGCGTCTGCCCCGTATTGAGCCGCTGAAGAGGCCATTGCCACAGTCGCTGCGGTTGCCCGGTTGGGATTCGATCGGTGACAGAGCGTGCCAACACCCGCGACGATTGGACGGTTTGGCAACGCTGCCCGCCAGTCCTCAATAACTCGTCTCGCAGTAACTTCATCCAGATGAAGCCCTCTGCCCGTATGCGCCCAAACGGCAACACCGGCAATCGGTTGCGTGCGCATATACGCGACGTATGCTTCATGTGCCCGTTGGTGAAAACGACCATTACGATCAAACATCACGGGCGCAGCGGGAATGAGGCCGCCTGTGAGCATAGCCTTGAGTTGATCTGCTGTGGTCCTTACCTCCGACATGTTGTCTTAGTCATCCCATGTGTGGAACCGAGAGTAGATTGTTCTGAATCAACGTTAGAGCGCCCTTCAAGCTGGGTCGCACTTCAAAAGCTGATGGCCGAATGGCTACGCTATGCGAGCGCGGCGCCAGCAGGTTGTGCTTCGTTTCTTCAATGATCAGCGGCTCGATCAGCCCCCATACTTTTGTGATCTCACCACCGATAACTACAACCTCCGGATCCAATCCATTAATGAGACCGGTGATTCCGATTCCCAGATAGCGTGCGCTCTCACGCACAGCTTCCGTTGCCGCCTCGTCGCCTGCATCCACGAGCTCTATCAGCTTGCGCATGGTAGAAATTCGTTTACCGTTCGGCCCACGCAATCGAGCGTAGCGATTGAGAGTGGCCTTATCCGAGGCGTACAAATCCCAGCAGCCGCGCTGACCACAACGACACTCGTCGCCGTTTACGTCGATGGGAATGTGTCCGAACTGACCAGCGGTGTTGTTGCCGCCGCGATAAAGCCCGCCATCAATTACAATCCCGCACGCGAGTCCGGTGCTCACACCCACATACAAAAGATTTCGCACATGAGCGTATTGAGCTTTGCCGTGCCAGATTTCCGCCAGCGCCGAACAGCGTGCGGAGTTGTCGATGATGACCGGCAGACCCGTCGCCTTCTCCATAAGATGGACCACGGGTACGTCGCGCCACGGTAGAACGACAGAAAGGAGAAACTTGCCGGTGTTAGTGTCGACCAGTCCCGGCAGGCTCACGCCGATTCCCGGGAACTCAATAAAAGAGTCGTGTTTGACACGAAGCTTTCGAATCTCCTTGCCAATCTTATTCAGAAATGCCGTTGCATCAGAGCCGGTTTCATAACTAACGCGAGCGATTATCCGGTTGTTGAAATCGCTCAACGCCAGAATCGTTTCATCGGCTCGGATATCAACTCCGAATAGTCCGAAGCGCCGGCTGTTAAGGCGAAGTGGGGTGGGCGGTTTACCACCAATCGGAGTGGTTCTTCCCGAACCTTCTTCGATGATGCACGAATCCTTCAGCAGTTCACCGGTGATGGTTGAGATCGTCGCCTTGTTTAGACCACTAATCTTTGCGATTTCTGCGCGCGAGATTGGTTGGCGATCGGAAAGGATGTTGAGGAGGATCCGCCGATTAACGAGGCGAAGCATGTCGTGGCCCGCAGCCTTGACATCTGCCAGGTTCGGTTTTCGCGAAAAGTTATGGCGAGAATGCGTGGTCATAACTATCGTCGATTTCGTCATTGTTCCTGAACACGTGTTGAAGTGCAGAGCAGTAAGAGCGAACGAGTCTAGGGCAATTCAGAAGACTTGCTTCTGCCTTGCCCCGGATTGGCGTCGTCTGATTTAAAATGTAAGGCGCAATCGCAGTCGAACCGATCGCCGATTGTCTATTCCCTCCTGACTAAAGCTGAGGTTAGTTCGACCAAAGTCTGGATTGATATTCACATTTTCAGGCAGGATAACAGGCCGGCCTTGCGCGTCCAGACTGATGTCGAAGTCACCGAGGTTGACAATGTCGTTGGTAAGAGGCGACCGCAGCGGATGATTGAACACGTTATTGAAATCGGCGCCGACCTCCAGTTTGGTGTTTTCATTGAAACTGAAGAACTTATGAACGCCGAGATTCATGCCCCAAGTGCCTGGTCCTGTCAAAACGTTACGCTTGGCGACCTTTGGATTGTCGAAAACATCGGCACCCGTACTCGGTGGCGCAAACGCAGCCGGATTAAAGATTCGATCCCCAGACAGATTGGCGTATGGATCGCCTACGACTAGCGGACGAAAGCCTTGTCCGTTGAAGTCGCCGATTGCATCGACGAAGTCGCTTGCTATGTTGCCGGGCCAAACCGGATCGCAGTTGTTGCAGGTAATGAACGGTGTAAAGCCCGTGCCTGACTTCGCAAACATGTTCCAGGTCAATTGCCAGCCCCCGGCTACTGCATCGGCCCAGTGAGCTATTTCTTTGCCGAAGGCACGACCCCGGCCGAACGGCAGGTCCAAGGCACCGTAAGAAATGAATCGATGTCGAGAGATGAAGGAATCCCTTGAAAGATCATTTTCTGGGTGGAACTGATTATAAATCGTTCCTCCCAAGGTTGAATTTCCGGTATCGAGTCCGCTCGATTTTTGATCGAGCAGTGTGTATGAGGCATTGAAAGTGAGGCCGCGCGCAAAACGCCGGTTAACCTCGAATTGCAACGCCTTCGAGTTACCCCGTCCAATATTTCCATAACTTGCCAAAAAGGACCCGAGTGCCGGGAATGGCCGGCGTGCGCTATCGGCGGCTGACTCCTCACAATCGTCGCCTGGCGTACACAGATCGCCATCGCCATTATGTACACCGAAAGGCGTGGTATTTGGAGGTAGCATGTTCAGATCTATACCGGCGATCAAGTTATGCTGGCGCGAACCGACGAACGAGACGCGAACGCCAGTGTTCCATTTCACCTCCTGCTCAAAGGTCACATTGAACTGCTCAATGCGAGGACTCTGAAGGTCGAAGGGAATTGCGTTGATGGCGACTCCTTGAACGACAAAGCTTCCGCCTGAAAACGGCGTGGTCCCACGTGGATTTACACCTCCGGGCAGACCCGCTAAGGGAAGCGCGGTGGTCGAGTTTTTAGTTATTCGTTGGTTAAAGGCACTAGAGGCGAAAGCATCGCGCATACCTTGAGCGGCTGAAGTTGGATAATAGAGCCCATATCCACCCCGCAATACGCTGCTGTTGGTGAGACGCCAGGCAACGCCCAATCGCGGCGCAATATTGTTCTTGTCCGTGTTGACGAGACCACGGCCAACGCCGGCGTCTTTAGCTGACACAACGCCAAAGTTAACAAACCTTTGGTCAATCTGAGGAATAATATCAAGTGTCGGGATAACAAGACGGCCCTTGCCGCCATTCCCTTTTGGATCGAAGTTGATCAGCAAGTTGTTTTTATCGATGAACGGAGTGATGTACTCATAGCGCACTCCCAGGTTCAGAGTGATACGTGGGTGTATCCTCCAATCATCTTGCGCGAAGAAGCCATTCTCCCAGTTCGACACGTCAAGCGCAGGTCTGACTTTGTTGACGTAGCGCACGCTCGAGGGCGGAAGACCTATTAAAAACCTGGCGAATCCGTTCAAGTTGTTCGGATAAATGATCGTGCCTCTTGGATCGTTGCGATTGAAAGCGAAGCCATCGACGGCCTGATTCTTGACAAAATCTGCGCCGAATTTGAATGCGTGATTACCGGTGGCCCATGAGAGAGTGTCGCCGAACGTCGTGAGGTGTTGGTCCAGGGGACGGTTTACGTTGCGCGCACCCGACGGAATCCCGGTGAAACTCCCGATAGTAAAGGCTACCTGGCCGGGTGTCTCAGGCAATGAAGAGCCAACGATCGAGCCGTAGGAGGCGATCTCTGCGTCGTTAAACCCAACGGTCGACAAAAATTCCTGCGTGGTCTGGTTTGCTTTTCTAAACAGATTCTGAATGTTGTAACCGCCCCGAAGTTCGTTGACGAGAGTGTTCGAAAAGACCTTGGAATACGAGATCGAGAGCGTGTGATTTCTTCGGGTTTGGTTTAGCAGACCCAGCGACACAACCGGACTGGCGACCAGCGAACGAATGCCTTCGCCGCGCTGATAGTTGTACACCACGTACAACTTATCGTTAGGACCAAAGTCGTGGTCTATACGCGCCGTGTAAAGGTCACGCGTAATCAGTCCGCCTAAATTCTGGACAAAGTCAACAACTCTTCCGGTCGTCGCGCTGAACGGCGTGGAAGCGCTGGATTGTGGTAGCAGACCCACTATGTTCAGGGCGATCGGATTCAACACGCTGCTCGGAATACTGACAAACCGTCGATCGCGAAAATCAGTGACACCGTCACCGTTCACGTCGCTGGCTACTTGCGTACTGTTCGCTAGAATGTCGTTGATCTGAGTGGCAGAGAGTCCCAACGGATTGGATGCTCGCAGAAGTTCCACCGGAACCACGGGTCTGGCACTCGCGTTGATAACCGAAAAGTTGCCACCGCGGATTAATGGTGTCGGTGGTAAGCTCGCTCCCGTAGGTCTGACGCGAACTGGAGCAAAGTCCCATCGACGCTCATAGGAGCCCAGGAAAAAAGTCCTCCCACGCGTAAGTGGCACCGGCCCTGAAAACGACCCTCCAGTTTCATTGAGATTAAAGTAAGGAGTTGGAAACGACGCTAGCACCGGGGTCGGCGAGAAACCGGCCTGGGCGTTCTTATCTTGAATCGTCCATGCGGCCAGAGCTGAGTTCTTGTTGTTGTAAAAAAGGGAGCCATGATAATCCTTCCCGCCGCGTTTGGTGACGACGCGAATGTTTGCGATTCCAGAGTACTCTGCCGTGAAATTTTTGGAGAGGACCGTCAATTCGCCAATCGTCTCAAGAGAGGGCTGACTGGCTGTTGGCTCGCCAAAGATGCCACCGTTTGAGCGCTGGCCGTCAAGAGAGAACGCGGCACCATAGCTTTGTGCGCCGATGAACTTGAAAGTACCGTCGCCGCCGACTCCCTGAGTAATATCCGGGTTCAAATAAAGAAACTCATAAATGTCGCGGCTGTCGCGAGGCACTTCAATGAGTGTCCTATTGTTGATGGTGCCGGCGATAACGGCTTGGTCCTTTTCTATCAGACCGGCTTCCGCACCACTAACCGTAACGTTTTCGGTTTGGGTCCCCACTTCAGCTTTGATATCGGCCCGAACGACATCAGAGCCTTTGACAACGGCATCCATTGACGTGGTTTTAAACCCCGTCGCAGAGATAGTTATTTTATAAGTGCCGGGCTTTAAGCCTGCCGCCTCATAATCGCCTTGGCCGTCCGTAGTCAGATCCCGCGAGATGCCGGTCGTCTGATCGCTTATCTGTACCGAGGCATTTGGGATCGCGGCCCCGTTTGGATCAGTAACAGTTCCGCGGATGGTGCCGAGGTTGGTACCCTGCGAAAACGCGGTTGCACAAAACAAAAACAAAAACATCGTGGGGAGCAAGCTGGAAATGCCTGTGCGTACGATTTTCATATTCAACTCCTTAGCTGAAAAAACTGGGAGGTTAGTTCATGTTCTTAACGAACTGTTCGAAACTTTGCTTTCGTCGGCCGCTTATTGGTTAGTTTGTGTTCAAGACTAACTGGGGCTTATAGCACTCACTCGTGTTCGATTGCAAGCAAAAACTGAAACGCTGAAGATGTTGACGGCCGCGGTGATCTTACTCACGAGGAATGAGCGGGAGCGTCAGTGCCGACGGATATTTTCCTCCGTGATAGACGGTTTGGTGAGCAACCCTTGAACGAGTCGACGCCGCGATGGGCTCGCCCAGATTGAGGTTGCGGTCGAACCGCGGGAAGTTACTGCTTGATATGTAGAGTCGAATTCGATGGCCTGCCTTGAATACATTCCCAGTGGCCCATAGATCGATCGTGTATTTATAAACCTGGCCGGGAACAACCTCGGCCGGTCTGTCGGTGCCGTTTCGATAGCGCGCGCGGACGATGCCATCCGTCAAAAAGCGCGCATATCCGGTCGGATCAACATCAACGAGAAGCGCAGTGAAGTCCGTGTCGATCGCTGATGTCGAGGCATAGAGTTCGACTGATACGAAACCGGTAGCTTCGACGTCTGTCTCCAGCGGCGCGGTCGAAAATACGAGGACATCGGAACGAGACTCGTTGGGTCTCTGATCCGCCGGACCCGGAGGCAATGCCCTGCCGCAGCAGAGCCGTCCCCCAATCGTTGGCACCGGCTTCATTGGGTCGTAGTCGAACTCATCTCTTCGTCCCACCGCCGGCAGGGTTTGAGTCAGTTCACCATCGCCACTGATTCCGTTCGCACGCACTGTCGAGTGCAGGTAAAATTTCGTGTAGCGTGTTCGCGCCAACGGAAACTCCTGCTCATCTCGCCAGACATTGTTTCCCATTATGAACAAGCGAACAGGCGCTGAATTTGAATAGCCGTTGTTAATCCCTTTCAGCGAGTAGTCGAACCACTGCAACGCTGTCGCCGTGAGATCCAGCACGGCGCTCTTACCAAAGACGACGTCACCAACCTTACCTTCAGAGGACGTTGGAGTATGAGCCCATGGGCCAATAATTAGCCTTTGCCCGGCGCGCGCGGCGGCGGTCCTGGCTTCTTTCTTTAGTCCGGTGAAGTTCTTGATCGAACCCTTCAAAAACAGATCGTGCCATCCACCGGCGTGCAGACCGATCACATTCATCTCAGCGTAATGGTCCGACACGCGCCATCGTTGCCAAAATGCGTCGTCACGTTCGTGCGTTAGCCAGTCACGAAAATAAGGCGCGAGCACTGCCGGCTGCGGGGCTTTAAGTATTGGATAGGTTTCCAGGGGCAGATCATTAACCCATTCTTTTGGAGACTGAACACTCTCTGCCTCGCGGCGCAAGGTATCGACGGCAAGGATGGAGGTCCATGAACTGGTGAACCATTGCATCAATGCGCCGCTTTGATATGTCCATCCGTCGTAATACTCAGAGGCGGTTACGTAAGGAAAAATCGCGACGAGATGTGGAGGAACTGCCATGGCCGCGAGCATCTGAGTCGCCCCAACGTATGAGCCACCAAACATGCCCACCTTTCCGTTTGATCCGTTGAGCTGCGCCGACCACTCGACCGTGTCATATCCATCGCTACTCTCATCGCGAAATGGGTAGAAGTCCCCGCCCGATTCATACCGCCCTCGTGTATCCTGCAATACGACGATGTATCCATGCGATGCCAACTCGTTGGCCATCGCGGCTTCGTCCGTGCGGTTATAAGGCGTACGCTCGAGCAGCACTGGGAATTTCTCATCGCTTACGGGACGGTAGATGTCGGCCGCAAGCAACACACCGTCGCGCATTTTCACTCTGACGCTCTGCTCGATCTTAACTCGGTAGAGTGTTTCAGCATTTGCACTCGCAACGTTACCGGCGAGCAGCCAGACAACCAGAACCAACATGAAGAAAACCTGGCGCAGTTGAATGTTCATCAGTTTCTTGCCACCGGTTTTAGCCTGCGGAGCAGGCGTAAGCATGTTTTAGCCTGCGGAGCAGGCGTGAGCATAAAGCCTGGGGTGGAGCGAGGCTCTGCGAGCGCAACCCCAGGTATCTAAGCACGACAAATTTCAAGCCCGCGAATGCGGGCGACAGCACAAATGCGGCGAAGATGCCAACAAATTTGCAGCGCACGGCCTGCCGCCCATTTCATGGGCTCGAAATTCTATTGCTTCTAGTTCCTGGGGTTACGCTCGCAAAGCCTCGCTCCACCCCAGGCTTTATGCTTACGCCTGCTTCGCAGGCTGAGCGAACATTGGATTCGCCTTTTCGGGCAAAGCCGGTTTTACTTTGCCGTACCCGCTCCTTGATGCTGCATGAAATAGACGAGCTGACTTGTAAACTGAAACGCCCAGTTAAAGGCGCGTGCGGGACGATTCACATCCAGTTTCACCGCCAGATCCAGAAAGCGTTGGAAACGCTTCTGGTAAATATCTCTACGCCGCAGATCGTTCGTAAAAAACGTGCCGAGTGCGAACATGTAGGCCATTTCAGTGTTGTGCATCTCCATGTCTGGGCCAAGCTCCCCGCGCGACGCCTTGGGATCAAGCCCGGCGAAGCAGTTGATCACGTAGTAAGCCTTCGATCCATCTGGGACAATTCCCTGTCGATCCAAAAAGTCGCACCACTTAACGACCATCTCTCTAACGCGATGGTCTCTTGTCAGTGTCCAATAATGAAATAGCGGATCGAGCAACAGTGCCATCATCCATGCGGAAGTGGCGCCAGGAAAAGTGGCTTCGTTTGGATCGTATAGTTCCCAGTTCTGACGCAAGGAACCGTCCGGCGGACGTCCATCGGGCGGTTGTTGCTGGTGTTTGTAGTAGGCATCAACACACTCGCGCGCCTTTATCCAATACTTTCGCTCGCCGGTCATTTCCCATCCGTGGAGGATGCCAAGTAAACCGTATCCCTGATGACGTAACGTCCAGAAGTTGCGTCCATGTTCGGGATCGATGCCGAGCGGAACTGGCTTAATTAGGTCGGGACGGTACACCGGATTTTGATGGTCCAAACAATATTGGGCCATCAGCTTGCCGCATGCGAGCGCTCGTTCATCACCTGTGAGTAGATAATGAATGTGCATCGCTCTGGGATACACATATTTCAGATCGGGGCCTTTGAGCGTAAAGATGCCCGCGTCGGGACCTGTCAATTGTGTATGTTCTCTGACGAAGTTGGCTGCGTGATAGGCCGCTTCCAGGTACTTTCGTTCCCCAGTGCGCACGTACATTTTGTAGTAGCAGGTAGTTCGATCGAACAGCCACTCGTGGTAAACCTTGCTATCGAGGTACGCGAGTGAGCCGGGGAAGTTCTTTTCGACGAACCGATCATAGCTGGAATACTCGCCCGATAAGGAAGCGGGTGTTTGCGGACCGACTATCTCTGAGGCGCACATCCAATCCGCCGGCAATAATGCCTGCACGCGAGGACCACGCAAACCGTCTTGATCGATCAGTGTGTTTACGACAGGGACAAACGTTGATTCCGCGTTTTGCGCCTGTCCGTCAAGTCGCCGGTCAAACCTGACTACGACCGTCTGGCTTCTTCGTCGAGAAAAATCCGCCTTGAACTGAATGAGCACGGACCTGATGGATCCCTCGCGACCTCCTTTGCGCCATGGCTCGAGTGAACGCACGTCGGCAACGAGCTCCGTTCCATCTTCTGCTACGACACGAACGCGGCGAGGGTCATTAAGAAATCCAAACGGCAAAGGCAGACCGAAGCTAACGGCTTCTTCACCGAGATCGCTTGTGCGCCCCTCGAGTTTAACAACCACGCGCTCAGAACCGGGCAGTAGCGCCCGGCGTGCAAGCGGAAGCGCGAGTAAAGACAACACTCCGTTTTTGATGAAGTGGCGCCGTGAATATTCGTCACCCAGCATAGTTTTACAGACCTAACAATCGAGCCGCGTTTTCGTAGTAGACCTTGCGCAGGATGTTTTCCGGTAATCCAATACCGTAAATGCGCCATCGTCCCTGCGGCGGAATTGGCGCCGGAGCATAATCGAAGTATTCGTCTTCGGTTTCGAGGAACCGGTAATAAATCTCATATAGCTCGTTGCCGAAAATCTGCTGTGGCGTTTCATTCCCGTGAGGCGTCGCGTCGGTCGCAAACAGAATCCGATCCTGGTACTTATCGAAAAACTTCCGCGTCATGCGAGGTTGCCGCCCGAGTTCCCCGATGCGCGCGGCGATATCGACGTACATATTTGGATAGCGATCCAAACACTCGGCGACATAAGGAAGGTTTTCTGAATTCGCCGTATGAAGCGCCACAAACATTGTTCGCGGATGACGCTGCATTACGCGATTCCGGGCTTCTTGCAGTTCAGCGTTACTGGGAAAATCTTTGCCGTGGAACGACCAGTCCGGATGAGCGCTCAGTTCCTCGTAGCGTTCGTTGAATCGGTCCGTCGGCAAGAAGAAGGCTTCGGGGTCAGAGACGTGAATTGCAACAGGTATTTTTAGCGCGCCTGCTGCCTCCCACATTTCATCAAACCTCCTGTCGTCAACCTTGACCAGCGGTCCGGTGGTGACGTTCTCCCGCAAATAGAGACCGAGAGTCTTGAGTACTTTCAAACCTCGCGCGCCTGCTTTTTTCGCGGCTTCCAACTGATCGGCCTGGAATCTCGAGTAATTCGGCATTGTGATCTTGGCGTACCACGGTTCGGTGAACACGATGAATCGATCCGGATGCGGTTGCTGCCAATGCTTCAGAGTCTCCTGGAGCAACGGTCCGTAGCCACCGGTTAGGTTCACCATGATTCGGACATTCTTCGCGTCCATCACCTGAAGAGCTTCAGCAGGCGTCGCCGCGTGCTTGACGACGTCCCTTGCGCCCTTTCGATCGACCCCTGAGAGATGGGAATGAAAATCGATGTTGGGGAAACGCGAGCGCGGAACATGCGTTTCCGGAACGTGCAGCATACTTTTCGGTTGATAATCTTTTAGCGCGAGTGGCTGAGGCGGCCGGCTCTGAGGAGGATCTGCTACCGTTCTCGGTTGGGCGTGAGCGCTGTTGAGAAATTGCGAACCCACCGCTCCTAACCCTGCCGTGGCAATTGTTTTGAGCCATTGTCTTCTTCCTCTTTGGATCATGGATCCTCCTTACGCGAAATTCGCTTGCATACGAGAACGTTTGTTAGTAACTTGAACTAACCTTCGACCGAAGCGGCTTATAGCATTCACAAACTGACCTTGCAAAGGTTTTTTTTGACTGCCCACGAACTGAAAACTGCTTTGACTCACGTCGTCGCATGCAAAAACTCTGCGCTCGAGGAGCGAAGTGAGCGCCTCTTACGTCTTTGCACTCTCTTTCTCGATCACTATGGCGACGGACCAGTAACGCTGCTGCGTGCTCCGGCACGGATCAATGTTTTAGGCGAACACATCGATTACGTTTCTTACTTGCCAACAGCCTCGCTGACGTTTGGCAGTCGTGAACGCGATGTGCTCATGCTCTACAGAAAAGCCGATCAACCGCGCGTCCGCAGCGCCTCGACTTCAGCGAATTATGAAGAGTCGTCCTTCGACATCCTCGAGGATCAGGTACCCGCATTTGGACCGAATGCAGCCGCCGACTGGCTCTCCTTTCTTTCAGATCACCGCATCCCGCATACCCACTGGCAGAACTACGTCAGAGGGGCGGTGACTTTCGCGCGCGGCAAATTTCGCGACCAGATCAAAGTTGGTTTCGACTTCGCGATCGACTCTAACGTACCTGCTGGTGGCGGTGCTTCGTCGTCTTCAACATTAGTGGCCCTCGGAGGAGCTGCGATACGGGAAGTCAACGACATCTCGTTTAGTCTTAAAGAGCTCGCGGATGACTCCGCGCTGGCCGAATGGTACATCGGCACTCGCGGCGGTTCGATGGACCATACGACTATCTGTCTGGCGCAATCTGCGCAGGCGATAGTGATTGACTATTCCAGCGGCGCGGTCAGACACGTCTCCTTACCAGACGAACCCTTTCGGTGGGTCACTTTCTTCACGAAACCGGCGGACAAAGGCAGCAAAGTTATGCTCGAGTACAACGAACGCGCTGCTGTGTCGCGGTTGTTGATTCCGGCGCTACTCACGTCGCTACCGGAGACCATTTCAATAGACACACTTCGCTTGCGTTATCCTGAAACGTTTTCCGAGCTGGAACGATCGTTCCCGGCACTCTTAAACGACACCTCACGCTGGCCGCTTCGGTTAAGAGATCGCGCTTTGCACCATCTCGGCGAAGTCAGGCGCGTCGCCCGTGCAACCCAAATTTTGGACGCGATTCAAAGCGGCTCAACTCCTGAAACGCAACTCGACGCAATGCAACAACTGGGCGTACTGATTGACGATTCTCATGCGAGCCTGCGGGATCTTTATGGTGTAAGTACCACTGAAGTCGAGCAGTTGATCGATCTGATTCGTTCCGATCCTAATGTCCTGGGCGCCCGTCTAATGGGTGGTGGATTTGGGGGAAACATCCTCGCGCTGACGACCCGGGAACACGCAGACTCCTTGATTCAGCGAGTTCAGAAGCACTACTACGAGCCACAACAGCGAGACGGCGTAAGTGAAGGGTCGGTAATGATCTCTACGCCGGGTGCTGGTCTCGCGCATGTGGAACTCAACGAACTGTGGCGTGAAGTCATAACTGGAGTTAACTGGATCGGTACCGATGCCGAGGCCGCTGCTGCGAATGTGCGTTCACTGCTGGATATATTGCCAGGACGTGCTTCGCAGGACATCTGGCCCGTGATCGTTGCGGCGGGAAAAGGCACGCGCGCGTCGGAGTCTGGTCTCGCGGTTTTCAAACCATTGGCACTCATCAATCAAGAGCCGGCGATCGTTCACGTCGTCAAAAACATTCGCCGGGGCCTCGGACAAGCCCGCACTCCATTGGTGATTGTTTCCCCTGATACTGAAGCGGCTGTCCGACAAGCGCTGCATGCTGAGGATGTGACGTTTATCACGCAGCACGAGGCACTGGGAACAGGTGACGCGGTGCTTCAAGCGCACGACGTAATGAGGCGTTTCAATGGGCTGACTCTCGTTGTCTGGAGTACGCAACCTGTCATTCAACCGAAGACGTTTGGGCGCACCGCAAAGTTAGCGGACCTACTGGATGTGTACGACATGATCGTTCCGACTACCTTCCGGGCGGAGCCATACGCGCCAATAAAACGGAACGAGTGTGGCGAAGTTCAATCAGCTTCAGAAACTCATCTCGAAGGCGCGGAGACCGTCGCCTTCGGTGAAACCAACATTGGAATGTTTTTGCTGAAGAACCAGACGATGTTTGCGGTGCTCCTTGATTTAAGAAATCGCTATTGGAACGAGTCGACGCACAGGTATGACCGAAGCCGAGGGGAGCTGGGGTTCCCAAACGAACTCATCAACAGTCTTGCACGACAAAAGAACGGTGTCTTTGCATGTCCGATTGCAGACTGGCGCGAAGAGCAAGGCATCAAGCGCTTAGAAGACTTGTCGATCTGCGAGCGGCTCATAAGTGAGTTGCGGCAGTGATGCAGTTTGAATCTAACGCCGAAGGCGTTGGCCAATTGCAGCCCAGGGTTGGAGCGTAGCGACAACCCTGGGAACCCATCGCGGTTCTTCTTAGAAACCCTGAAAGGGTTCGACTCGCGATGAACCCTTACAGGGTTTACGCCACTTGTTCTTTATGTACCCAGGGTTCTCGCTTCGCTCGAACCCTGGGCTGAAATTGGCCAACGCCTTCGGCGTTAAATTCAAACTACCAACGCCTTCGGCGTTAAGTTCAAACTACTCCAAAAGTATGGCGACAGTAGCAAACAATCGCGCGATTGGGCGAAAGCCAATCTCCAACTTGCGTTGGTGGATCGGTGGTCTGCTGTTCGCATCGACAGTCATCAACTATATCGACCGCCAGACGCTCTCCGTTCTTGGTCCATATCTAAAAATCCAGTACCAATGGAACAACCAGCAATTCGCTACGATAGTTATCGCGTTCCGCGTCGCTTATTCAATCGGACAGACGGTCGCCGGCCGTTTGATCGATCGGGTTGGAACCCGCAAAGGACTTACGATTACCGTCATCTGGTATTCGATCGCCGCAATGCTAACGTCGCTCGCTGTTGGATTACGGAGTTTTGCGTTCTTTCGCTTTCTGCTCGGTGCCGGTGAATCCGCAAATTGGCCCGCGGCTACGAAAGCCGTTTCGGAATGGTTCCCGCAAAAAGAGCGCGGGTGGGCGGTCGCGCTTTTTGACAGCGGTTCTTCGATCGGCGGAGCTATCGCGCCTTTGTTGGTGATCGGTCTCTACAAATATTTCGGCGGCTGGCGACCCGCGTTTGTGATCACCGGAACGTTAGGGTTTCTCTGGCTGGGAGTCTGGCGCGTGCTGTACCACCCGCCGGAATCTCATCCGCGAATAAGCGAAGCCGAACGAGCGATGATCTTGCGCGATCGTCTTGACGTGCAGGAAGCAAATTCGCACCCGCGAGAGTCAAGATGGCGCGACTTGATTAAGTTGCCGCAAACGTGGGCAGTGATAGCGGCACGGACCATGACCGATCCAGTCTGGTTTTTTATCACCGACTGGTTTGCGATTTATCTCGTCACCAAGGGTATTAACCCTGAGCAGGGTCTGCTGGCATTTTGGATTCCGTTTGTGGCCGCCGACCTCGGCAACTTTTTCGGAGGGGGCGTATCCAGTTGGTTGATAAATCGTGGCTGGCCAGTGATCAAGGCACGAAAGGCTGTCGTTGTGTTTGGTGGGTTGGGTATGACGCTTCTGATCCCCACAGTCTTTACCTCAAACTTGCTGGCGCTCGCCGGCTTGTTTGCAGTTTCGACCTTCGCCTACGCCTCCTTTTCGACGATGGCTCTCGTCTTGCCCTCAGATCTTTACCGAAGCCAATCCGTGGCCACGGTTAGTGGAATGAGCGGCACCGGCGCAGGTTTGGGAACGATTCTCTCGACTTATCTGATCGGTTATGTTTCCGATCATTATTCATTTGAACCGATTCTGATCACCGCGAGTCTCATTCCGTTGCTCGGAATGATACTGGTGCTGACTTTAGTACGCTCGCAGAAAGTTACGAGCCAGAGGACCGTGTGATGCAGAGACGCACGTTTATCAAAGCAGGAGCCGCACTCGCGGTGTCGACTGCCGTAGCTGAAACGAAAGCGCAGGAGGTTGCGACTCACAACTGGGACAACTACGACTTTGGTTCAGGACCACCTGTAACCGAGCGCTTGAATCAAGGGCCATTCGGCATTGAACAAGATCAGGGCTGGTACACCATACTCGTTACCTCACAGTCTTCTAAACCGGTGAAAAATTATGGACTCGGTCTGGTCGGGTACACCTGGGAAGAAGGTGGGCCATCACTCGCCGCGCGCGCCGGCACTGAAACGCTCGAGCAGCACGTCGAAAAAATGGCGTCACTTCCTTTTGTCGATGTTCTTTACATTCGCTGTGACTGGCGTGACGTTCAAAGCGCCCCTGGAAAACTTAACCTCAATCCAATCTTCAAACTGACGTTTGACGCAGCAAGGCGTCACAATTTGCGGGTTGCCTTTCGCATTCAGATGTCGAACACCGAAGGTCAACCGAATCGACTCGCATTGCCTGACTATCTCCAGAAACAGATTCCGTTAGTGAAGATCGGCAAGACGTACGGCGCCAAAGCGGATTTTGTGGAACCGAGATACGACGATCCGAGGTTTCAAGCTGCTTTCAGAGAGCTGAACGAGTTGTTGGTAGCAGAGTTTGATCACGACCGGGTGATGGAATTTGTCGATCTGATGATGTACGGCTTCTGGGGCGAAGGACACACCAGCAATCTTCCGAATCCATTTCCCGATTACCTGACTGCAAGCAAGACTTTTCTGGAGATGACAAAACTCCAGTTGGAAAGTTGGAAGAATGTTCCCCTCGCCGTGAATACTCAGCCTGACATAAGCAGTGTCGGCAATAGAGAGGTGCAGGACCTTTGTGTGAGGTCCGGTTGTTGGCTACGTTCAGACAGTATCGTCATTGAAGAGCCAATTCAGATCGAAGAATTGGCAAACCGTCCGCCCTGGTTGGCTACGATCATGGAAGACGGTTATTACCGGCAATACAAAGTCGATCCTGCTTATCTTCCAGTTGATGAGGCAGGAGTGAACGTGCTTGAAAAATGGATGCTGCACTCAATCGATCTGGGTGCGAATTACTGGTCTCTCTGGACGGAGTCTGACAATCTCCGACGCTACTACGAACGTTATCCGTCTGGCTTCGACACTCTGCAAAGGCGTCTTGGTTATCGAGTACGCCCTTCATGGATCTGGCAGCGCAAAAGATACGGGACCGATGAAGTGATCGTCGCCGTAACGAACGATGGCGTCGCTGGCGTTCCCGGAGTGCTTCGTTTGTACGTGGAAAGCCTGGACGGGAAGATTAAGTTGGGCGGATCACTCGACGCAGGACAGCCCTATGCAGGCAAGATTAGACAAGCATCATTCTTGCTGCCCAGGAACAGCGATGGACTGAAGTTCAAAATCAGAGCGGAGATCGAAACGAAAGGTGGTAAGCGCCGACCTGTGAATTGGGCCACCGCCCAGCCAACCAATTCTGATGGGTCGATAACCTTTCAACTGCTTCAGCGAAACGATCCGAAGTGGAGGAAGGGCGTCTAGCTAATCACGATGAGTTATTTGATCGGTATCGACCTCGGTGGAACGAATATCAAGATCGTCGTCCTCTCGAATGACGGTGAATTGCTTGACTATATTACTTGTGAGACAGCGGACGCAGATCGATCGTGGGCTGAGACGATCAAACGCAACGTGCGACAGATTCAAACTCAGCGCGGCCAGCCTGCATGTCACATCGGTATAGCTGCACCAGGTCTGGCAGCGAAAGATGCGAAATCGATTGCATACATGCGAGGCCGCCTCGAGGGATTGGAAGGATTAATCTGGACGGATTTGCTGGCTTCACCGTATCCGGTATTCGTACTCAACGATGCACACGCGGCATTGCTGGGTGAACTCTGGCAGGGCGCGGCAAAGGGTCATAGCAATGTTGTTTTGTTGACTCTAGGAACAGGTGTGGGAGGTGCAGTGCTCGCGGATGGCCGACTCCTGAAGGGTCAGATTGGTCGCGCCGGGCACCTGGGCCACATCTCAGTCGATTCTGATGGCGCACCGGATATCGTCGGAACTCCCGGCAGTCTGGAAGAGATGATTGGCAACTACAACATCGCGGAACGTACTGCGGGTCGCTTCAATTCCACGCGGGAATTAGTTGAGGCACATCTGAACCGCGACACTGACGCAACACGAATTTGGCTTCGTTCTATCTTTCATTTGGCGGCTGCGATCGCGTCGTTCATCAACGCTTTCGATCCGGAACTCATCGTGATTGGTGGCGGCATAGCTCAGGCTGGACCAGCTCTCTTTGAGCCACTGGCTGAATACCTCGATCGTTTCGAGTGGCGACCGATGAGCGTGAGAGTTCCCGTGAGAATAGCGGCACTCGGCGACAGAGCCGGCGCGATCGGCGCTGCATACTATGCCATGCTCGAAGCAAAACTCTAGTTTCGTTTCCTTTCGTTCATAAGTGCCACGACCACCCGAAAATGATAAACTCGGAGAATCGTGATGCAGTTTGATTTTGCATAACTACGCCGAAGGCGTTCGCTAATTTCAGCCCGGGTTGGAGCTTGCGACAACCCTGGGAGCCAATCAGAAATAAGCGCAAACGCTGAAAGCGTTCGCCAACAGCCGAACCCTTGCAGGGTTAATAAAAACTACTGACATTGTAATCCCAGGGTTGTCGCTGCGCTCCAGCCCTGGGCTGCAATTAGCCAACGCCTTCGGCGTTAGTTGCTTTAATTTCAAACTGCATCAACTACAAACTCGGCGCACTGCGAAATGCTCAACCTCGAACGTAGAACGAAAATCCTTGAGCTGCTGGAGAAGCACGGCCAGGTGGCCGTCATGGATCTCAGCCGGCGATTCAAAACATCCGAAGTAACAATCCGCAACGATTTGAAAGCCCTCCATGAACGCGGACTGGTCCGTCGGGCTCACGGCGGTGCCGTTAAGGTAGCCACCGTGAGCATGGACCCATCTTTGAAAATCAAAGCCGAGCTTCATGCAGAGGAGAAGCGTCGAATCGGCGCCGCCGCCGCCGCACTGATCGACGATGGAGACTCCATCATCCTTGACTCAGGGACCACGACTCAGCAGATTGCACGGCAGATCAAAACCCGGAAAGACTTGAAAGTAATTACCAATGGTCTGAACATTGCCATGGAGTTGTTCGGCGCCAAAGACATTCAGCTTATTTTTCTCGGTGGAGTTATCCGGCACAACTCGCTGTCTGCCGTGGGCCATTTTGCCGAAGACATACTGGCCCAGTTGTCCGCCGACAAGCTCTTTCTGGCAGTCGACGCCTGCGACGTGGAATTTGGCTTAAGCACGCCGAACGTAGAGGAGTCGCAGGTGAATCAAGCGATGGCTCGGATCGCGAAACAGAAAATCCTGGTGGCCGACTCGAGCAAGTTTGGTAAGAGAAGCTTGTCCCGCATTGTTCCGCTCTCGGACATCGATGTCATCATCACAGACCGCGCACTACCGTTAGAGACACAAACAGAGTTGCGATCACGCGAACTCAAACTCGTCCTCGTGTGACCAGCCCTCAATGAATCGTCACGTGAGAAACGACTCGGTTGATCGCGCCTTGCGGACTCGGTTCGTCAGGCCTCAATCCTTCTTTAAGCGAGGCAAACAAGCCGAGGAATTGGCCGACCAGCACGACAAGCGGTGGCAGGTATAAGTCAGAAACACCATCTTCAATTTCAAATAACAATGAATTACGCAGGTTTTCGACGTTGTTTGCGGCGACAGTGAGGCACTTCGAGGTCAGCCCTTTGTCACAGATCTCAGCGATCAGGTCTAGTTCGAACGCTCGTCGTCGCGCGTCCGTCGACAGGAATCCGACGACCAATGTGTCGGTGTCGATCGCCGATAGTGGACCATGCCTGAGACCGAGGAACGATTCCGCGAAGCTCATTACTCGCCCGCCGGTAAGCTCGAGAACCTTAAGCGCTGATTCGATAGCCGCGCCTTTCAGAGGTCCGGTTCCGAGAAAACATGCTTTTCCAAAGCCCTCGTTTACCAGCCGCTCGCAAGTTGTCGCAACAACCGGAAGCATTAGCGACGCGGACGCTGTGAGGGTATCCACGATTTGGCTATAGACACCTGGTTCGCGGAAGTGCGCCAGCGCCTGCGCAACGATGACCATGTTGGAAAAAGAGCTGGTCATCGCCAGACCCCGATCGTTAGTCGCGTCATCAAGCACGATGCTGAACACGTTTTCCCTTTCAGCAAAGGAGCGGGCCATCTTCCCTTCACTGTTGCAGGTGACAATGAGGTGCTTGATATGCGGGTATATCGCCAACGCCGTTTCCAGCACTGCAACACCTTCCGAGCTGTCACCGGATCTGGAGAAGGAGATCCAGAGATAGTTGTGATTAGCAACGATGTGGTCCTCCATATTCGTCAGGAGATCCGTACTCGGAATCGCTTGCACGTCACAACGCCACTCTGTTTGCAGGAGTGCACTAACTGATTTGCCGATGTAGTCTGAAGTGCCGGCGCCGACGAGAAACACGTGCAGCGGCATGTTCGCGCCCGCACCTATGCCAGCGCCGAGCAAGAACGTTTCGATTGATTTCGTCAGCCGTTCGACTTTTTCAAAGGTCTGACTCCACGTTTGCGGTTGCTGGAGAATCTCATGGAGAGTGTGGGCAACACCCAGCGACTCTCTTTCAGTCGTTGGCAGCTCAAGAAGCTCGGACAGGGAATAATTCTTTTGCATTCGCTTGACGCGGTATATTAGAATCCAAAAGCATTCGAAAGCAAACAAAAGTTAATCGATAGCATTTGAAAGAGCCGCGCCGAATCAAGATGGCCAGGTTAACGTCACCTCGTATTCTCGTTATCGGCGAATTGAACGTCGACATTGTCGTAACTGGTCTCAAGTCCATTCCGAAGCCGGGTGTTGAGATCCTGGCTTCCGATTGTGAGCTAACGCTCGGTAGTGCTTCGGCAATTTTTGCCGCCGGCATATCCAAGCTGGGCCATCGGGTAACTTTCGTCAGCCAGGTGGGGCGAGACGGCTTCGGCGATTTCTGCCTCAACGCGCTCGAGAAGGCGGGAGTAGCAACTGACAACGTGCATTGGATCGACGAGAAGACTGGCGTCACCATCGCCCTGAGCATCGGTCGCGATCGCACGCTACTGACGTATCAGGGTGCTATTTCCACGTTAACCGCAGACCGCGTCGATCCATCTGTACTGGAGGGGCAGCAACATCTGCATCTGACGTCTTACTACTTGCAGCAAGGGTTACAGCCATCGTTCGCAGACTTATTGAGTGAAGCAAAAGCAGAAGGATTAACGACGTCATTCGATCCAAACTCCGATCCGGCAGGTGAATGGAGCGCGGGAATCGATCGGGTCATGCCGCACACTGACATTCTTTTCGTGAATGAACGTGAGGCATTGAATCTTACCGGTAAGGCATCCGCAAAGAGTGCCTTGAAAGTTCTCGCGGAGTTGGTTCCCTGTGCCGTTATCAAGCTGGGCCACAAGGGAGCAATCGCTATGAAGGACAACCAGCTATTCACTCACTCAGGATTCAAGATCCACGCCGTGGATCCGACGGGCGCTGGTGATTCGTTCGACGCCGGTTTTACATCCACGTACCTTCGCAAGGCGCCGATTTCGGAGTGTCTACGGATCGGCAATGCGTGCGGCGCGTTATCGGCACTTAAACCCGGCGGCACAGCGGGTCAACCAAATTTGCGCGCGCTCGACGACTTTCTACGATCCGCGGAACCAGGTGGTCCGCGACAAAAGGGTTGAGGTAATCGAATGTCGAGGCTTTGTCCGAGTCGTACGCTGCTCGATGCGGCAGCCCGCACAGGCAAAGCTATTGCGGCGCTTAATTTTTACAACGTGGAGACGTTACTGGCGCACGTGCGCGCCGCAAACGCGCTCAGTGAGTCGATCATCCTGCAAACGACGGAATCGACTATTAACTATCTCGGGTTACAACTGATTGTCGCAATGGCTAACGCGGTCGCAGATGAGATGGAGAAACCTGTCGCCCTGCATTTGGACCACGGCGGCAGTTACGATCTCGCAGCTCGCTGTATTGAACATGGGTATACATCGGTAATGATTGACGGTTCAAAACTTCCTTTTTCCGATAACTGTGCGATCACGCGGCGAGTTACTAACCTAGCTCATGCAGCGGGTGTATCAGTCGAAGGCGAACTCGGCCATGTCGGACAAAGCAGTGCGATGGCGGCAAGCGACAGAAAACAATTCTTCACGTCCGCCGAGGACGCGGCGCTCTTTGTGAAGGAAACTGATGTTGATGCGTTGGCTGTCGCCGTCGGAACTGCGCACGGTTTCTATAAAGGCGCGGTTGAAATCGATTTTGACCGGCTCAAAGAAATCAATGCTGCCCTGCCGAACACCCCGTTGGTACTTCACGGAGGTTCGGGAGTATCTGCGGAGCTTCTGAGTAACGCCATTGCGTGCGGAATTCGCAAAGTGAACTTTGGCACGGAACTGAAAAACGCATTTACGCAAAGCGTCAAGGCTTCACTTTCATCCAGCGACGATATCGATCTGCGACGAACTTTCTTGCCGGCTATTTCAGCGGTGGAGGAGATATCTAAGTCTAAAATTCGAATTTGTTCGCGCCTAACTAATGAAAGGCAAGCATCAAGTTCATGACACATTTCAATTGGCTGTTGGATGGCAGCATTGTCGGCGTATACCTGCTGGCGACGATGGTCGCCGGGCTAATGGTTAGAAAGTATGTGGGTAAGGTAGAGCAATTCCTCGTTGCGGGTCGAGAAATGGATGTTTACCTCGGCATCGCCTCACTTGCAGCGACGGAGTTTGGCATCGTTACGTGCATGTATACGGCCCAGAACGGATATGAAAAGGGCTTCGCCGGAGCGACTCCAGGCATTCTCATGGCGCTTGCCATGGCGGGTGTTGGGTTAACTGGCTTTGTCATCAAACCGCTTCGTGATTCTGGTGTGATCACGATCCCTGAACTGCTCCAACAAAAATTCGGGAAGCGCATACGCTGGGCTGCTGGAGTGGTGATAGTGCTTGGTGGCCTTCTCAATATGGGCGTGTTTCTCAGAACCGGTGGTCAGTTTCTCGTGCTTGTTGCGGGACTCGACGTTAGGTATCTCGAGATCATGATGACTGCGCTACTGGTGGGCGTGGCCGTTTATACCATTCTGGGCGGAATGCTCTCAGTGCTGGTTACCGACTTTTTGCAATTCGTCGTGATGAGCGCTGGCTTGATCCTCGTCACGATCCTGATTCTGGTGAATGTAGGTTGGGAAAAACTCGTTACTACGGTAGAAACAAACTACGGAGCGGGCGGCTTCAACCCGTTTGTGAATCCGACGATGGGATGGCAATACGTCTTGTTCAATCTCATGTTGAATACGGCTGCGGTGCTCACCTGGCAAACGACCATAGCTCGCGTGCTGGCCGCGAAGGATACGCGCACCGGCCGGAAGGTTTACACGCGAACCAGCTTCTTTTTTGTCTGCCGTTTTTTGATTCCGGGCGTCTGGGGTATTGCCGCACTCGCGACCCTTGGACCAGTCGCAAACACACTCGAGGCCATGCCGACCTACCTCAGCACTGCCGTACCCGCTGGACTAATGGGAATTCTAATCGCAGCGATGCTGGCGGCGGACATGTCGACAGATTCATCCTACATGCTGACGTGGTGCAGTGTGATCTACAACGACATTATGGCGCCCTTTCGAAAAAAGCCCTGGTCCGAAAAGAGAGGGCTCTTTTGGAACCGCACCATAATCGCACTAATAGGCATATTCCTTCTGTTGTACGGACTCTGGTATCCACTTAAAGGAGATCTGTGGACTTACCTTGGAGTGACCGGCACGATCTATCTCGCAAGTATTTCGGTGCTGCTGATTGCGTGTTGCTACTGGAGACGCGCGAATAGTTGGGGCGCTGGGGCTTCAATCATTGTCAGCGCGCTCATTCCCGTCTCATATCTCGTGATGGAACAACTACCAGCTACAGCCGAACTCGCAAAATCAATCGGTCCGTACTATTCGGGTATTGCGACATACGTACTGTCAGCAGCAGCAATGGTCGTTGGATCGTTACTAAAGCCCCAAACTCTTTCTCGAGAGGAGGCTGCCTAATGCCTCATCATTGGTTCTGGTGGCTACTCACTGCTGCGTGCGTGGTGTGGTATTCGACGATAACGGTCTACGTTGCGATCAAAGGAGCCAGCGACATCAAACACATGCTCGCGCGGCTCGATGCAACTAACAAACGAGAAGCAGGTGAGAAGCCGTAAACAGATTACTGCCGGAGGCTAGTCCTATGCTCGTGTGCATCAGTGCCAATCCTGCCATCGACCGTAGACTGCGTCTCGAGAACATCGCCATCGGCGAGGTCAATCGCGCACTCTCGGCTCAGCCTTTTCCTGGGGGCAAAGCAGCTCATGTGGCAATGGTCGCAAAATCTCTAGGCATGGACGTCATGTGGGTCGGTTTTCTTGGCGGAGCAGCGGGAGAAGAATGTGAATCCGGTTTATCTGGTTTTGGTGTTCCGCTAACGGTCGTGCGCACTCAAACGGAGACGCGTGCGAATCTGGAAATCATCTCAGCCGATGGCAGCGTCACGGAGATTCTGGAACCTGGCGGCGCGGTGACCGAAGGTGAAGTTGAGCGTTTGTTTGCCGCCTGTCGCGACATCTTTGCCGAGAGTGGTCCAGGAACACAGGTGGCGCTGTCCGGGAGCCTTCCGCCTGGAGCACCGGCCGATCTCTATGCGGAACTCATCCGGATGGCCCACTTGTACGGCTGTCGAGTGTTGCTCGACACGAGCGGTGAAGCTCTGCGGCATGGACTCCGAGCGGCGCCTGATTTTGTGAAACCAAATCGCGATGAAGCCGCGAGCTTCGCCGGTTGTCCAGTCCCTGATGCTCACGCCGCGGCCGAAGTGATGCACAAATTTTTCGAAGCTCAGGCGCAAAGCGTAGCCATTTCACTCGGCGCAGCGGGAATGGTGTGGCAAAGCTCGGTCAACAGCGATCCTCTAATCTCCCATCTTCCGGCAATCGATTATTGTTCATCCGTGGGTTGCGGCGATGCGGCGTTGGCTGGATTCGCAGTGGCTCACGAACGCGGTCTCCCGGACGAGGAAGCGCTCAGTCTGGCTGTCGCGTGTGGGACAGCAAACTGTCTGGCAAAAGCTCCCGGGCAGATTGATTGTCGAGATGTATTTCGGCTTGCGCAAAACGTGCAGGTAGAACGGGCTTTGCACGAACAGTCTGTTTTTGGCCTGCGGAGCAGGCGCAAGTTTTAGCCTGCGAAGCAGATGCAGGTTTCAGCCTGCGAAGCAGGCGTGAGCATAAAGCCTGGGGTGGAGCGAGGCTTTGCGAGCGAAACCCCAGGAACTGGAACCAATGGAATTTCGAGCCCATGAAATGGGCGGCAGTCTGTGCGCTGCAATTTTGTCGGCATCTTCGCCGCATCGTTCTGTCGCCCGCTCCGCGGGCTGAGATTCTTTCTAATACATGTTGACCTGGGGTTGCGCTCGCAAAGCCTCGCTCCACCCCAGGCTTTATGCTTACGCCTGCTACGCGGGCTAAAACGGAGGCTCAATGATCCGCATTGCATTAGCCGGTTGCGGTGAACATTCTCGCAGCAGTCACGCCACTCCCCTAGCCAGATATGCGTCACAACATCATGACGACATCGAACTTGTCGCAGCTTGTGATCTAGACGCCGACAAAGCTACCGAGTTCTGTCGCTCATTCGGTTTCCTCCGCCCGTACACCAATTTGGACCAGATGCTGGACTCAGAAAAACCCGATGCCTGCGTATGTATCATGCCGATCGAACAGATCGTGGAGACCGGCATCGATCTTCTTCAGCGACGAATTCCCTGTGTAATTGAAAAGCCCCTGGGTACTTCAGTCGCGGACGCCGAGAAACTGAATCGCGTCGCGCAAGAAACACAAACTCCGCACATGGTTTCAGTCAATCGCCGTTTCATGCCCTATCTCAACCAGGCACGTTCCTGGATGAACGACTTAGGCGCACTTCGTTACGTAAGAGCTGCGCAGATACGACATGCTCGCAGCGAAGAGGATTTCATTTGGTCAACGGCGATTCATGTGCTCGACACCCTGCGCTATGCCGGCGGTGAGATCGATAGCTCCGAGGCAAAAGTAATCTGTAACGAAGGGGCAGCGACCTGGTACAACATCTCAGTTGTTTTTGCCAGCGGCGCAACCGGTCGGATTGAGGTCCTACCTACCGCCGGGATGGTTGAAGAGTCGTATGAGTTTTTTGGAGAACGATTCAGAGCACGAATAACTGCGGGTGCGGGAACGCAGCGAACGCTCGAATGCTGGAATGACAACCGGCTCGTCATGGCTGCCAAAGCAAGTCAAGATGAACCTGAAGACCTTCGCAACGGCGCCTACCAGGAAGTAGAAGAATTCGTCCGCGCCCTTCGCACAGGCACTCCCCTGCATCCACGCATAGAAGACATTCTCCCGTCAGCTCGCATCTGCTTTGCCATCGCCGACACAGTTAAGTATGCGTAAACCTATCTACTTCGTGATCGTCGCGGTCACACTCGTACTCTTTCATGTCTCCGCCCAGGACTCGCAGAGAGTCGGCTTAAGCACACACCAGAAAAACGACATCACTTATTCCAAAGAAGTCGTCACGCCACACGTCGCCTGGGCCACAAAACTCCCTCAGGGCGCACTGAAAAGTTTCTTTATACCGTCGATACAGTACGGGCGTGACATGGTCGAGTTGATGCAGCGCATAGAACTGGCTCCGACGACCGATTCGATCGATCGTAATTGGGACATCAATTGCTGGGGCATCGGCGACTATTACGGTCACGAATATCGTGGCGATCGAGACGACTTCCAAACGGTTTACGGTTACGTCGAAAAGGATCTGACTGGCGATGCCAAGTATGAAGTGATGCTGATTCCCGGCCTTAACGGCTGGTCGCGCATGACGCGCGCAACTCGCGACGCAATCTTGCGTCGGGTGCAGGATGGCGCCGGCTTAGTGCTGCTGCATCCTTTTGTTGGCGATGTGAAAGGACATCCCTTTAAAGGTGACGAGCCTGCTGGTGACGCGCGTATCTGGGATATTTCTCCACTCGTCGACGTCGCGGACGACACCGTGAACGAGCGTGGCTATCCGGAAGTCAATCGCGATGCCGTGACCAAAGGAAAATGGGAACTCTCCCAACCGCACTTTATAACGGAGGGCTTACCGCTCGAGCTTCTTCCCGAAGGTCTCATTGGAGGATCGTTCTACCAGTACAAAGCACGAGGTGACGTGCTGGTCCATTCAGGAGTCAATCCGATCCTGGCCGTAAAGAATTACGGTAAGGGTCGCGTGGTTGCAATGGCGTATCTGGAAGAAGGCTTCACCCCTGAGAGCATTAATCCCGCCGAGAGCAAGATCTACTGGGATTACTGGGAGTACCAGTACTCGTTGCTTGCACGCTCTCTTTTGTGGGCCGCCGGCAGAGAAACCCCTCTTCGGATTACGAATCTAAATGCCAACGAACAAAGATTAGAGCTCGCTGTCTCATCAGTGAATAAGCAAGCTGTCGAAATCGAAATCACAGGTAAGAATGAGTTTGGTCAGGATCTAGGTTCAACTCGGATCGAAAAATCTCTGAGCTCTGGCGCTAGTTCAGTCGACGTACCGATGTCCGCTCTACAATCTGCAATTGGTTGGCCAGGCGGGCGACAAATACTCAACGTCATCATTCGCCATGCAAAAGATAAGTCTACGCTCAACTGGGGCGCTGCGACTTTCGCTACGCCGAAACGCGCGATGATGACGAGCACCAAGCCGGCGGTTGACGTTTATAAGCGCGGCGAAACTCTGAGTGCGGTGTTGCGGGCGACCGGAAATCTTTCGGGGTTACAGATGAGGATGTCGGTTTCAGACGACTTGGGTCGACTGCTCGGCACTGTTTCAGCGCCTGCTCGGGGCGAGCGCACTTTTACATTTCCGCTCGAAGATTTTCTCGGCAAGTTTGTCATGGTCACTGGAGATCTAGTCGACGAACGAGGAGCCGTGATCGATCAGGTTCGAGCCAAACCGGTCATGGTCGTGCAGGATCAACGACGAATCAAGGAATACACCGCACTCGTCTCGTTCGGAGGTACGAAACACTATCTTCAGGATGCACAGATGCGAATGGTCCGCGGCGCCGCGGCAGACACGGGATTTACGTGGGGAGGCGAGGTCGACAATTCACTTAACATTCCGCGAGGTACATTTGGGGTCTATTGGTACGATCGTGGCCCAACGACGCCGGCGGCAATGGAAAAGGCAATCACTGAATATCAAATGACCGGGGATTTCGAAACGCTGGGTTATTTGACTAAGAAGGAATTGTACAAGCGCACTACGGATAAGAAGTTTCTGCAACGGACGCCAACCTTCAACGATGCCAGTTTCTTAAACACTCTTTCCGATATTGTTCGTGCCTCCGCTCGCAACAAAGCTCGCTACAACATGGATTACTACTTCGTCGGCGATGAAGGCTCGTTGACCTCATACGGCGACGCAGTTGATTTCGACTGGAGCCCGCAGACACTTACCGAGTTCCGCGCCTGGCTCAAACAGGAATACAGAACGTTGGCTGCTCTCAATCAAGAGTGGCGAACTAACTTCACACAATGGGAGCTAGTGGTGCCCTATACGACTGATGAAGCGAGGAGGACTGGAAATTTCGCTCCCTGGGCGGATCATCGCACGTTTATGGAAATCACGTTTGCGCGTGCGTACCAGACCGCTCGTGATGCCGCGCGAGAGGGAGATCCCGACGCCCACATCGCAGTCTCAGGAACTCAAGCCACTAACGCCTACAACGGCGCCGACTGGTCGCGACTCGATCGCGTAATCGATGATTTCCTCTCCTACGACGGCGGCAATCAATGGGACATGCATCGATCTTTTGCGAAACCGAACGCGATGATTGGTTTCTGGACTGGGTACGGTTCTCACGGGTTAGCCGTCCAAAACGCTATCTGGACCGCCGCTGTCCATAACGTCCTACACCCAAATATTTTCTGGATGTACTCCTTTCTGAATCCTGACATGACCTATTCGGCATCAGCGCGCGACATGGGACGGGCGTTCAGCTCACTGCGGTTCGAAGGTGTGGGAAAGCTATTGATGGAATCAACGCGGCAACAGGATGGCATAGCTCTCTACTACTCCATGCCATCCATTCACGCAGCAAGCATTCTCGGTTATCACCAACGGAGTAGTGACGACGAAGACGAGGTCGCCGACAAAAGTCGCCTGAGCTTTCCCGCAAACAGAGACGGGTGGGTCAAGACGATCAAAGATCTCGGTTTGCAGTTTGAGTTCATCTCCTCCGAAGAGGTCGCTAAGAGTCCGATATCGAACGAGAAATTTAAAGTGGTTATTCTGCCGCTGGCATTCGCACTGTCTGACGAAGAAGTTCAGCACCTCGAGGAATTTGTTTCGCGAGGAGGTGTTGTTGTCGCTGACTCATCGCCGGGCGTGTATGACGAGCACTGTGCCGTGCGAACAACTGACGCTGTCAAAAAGCTGTTTGGTCATAACATCGGAAAGGGGTGGACGATTAATCTCAACAAAACATTCGATCAGTACCCCAAAGAACGCGCCGCTAATTTTGGTGGAGCAGCGTATCGCCAGTTAGTAAAAGGCATTCTTGATAGAGCGGGTGTTCGTCCGTCAATACAGGTGTTGTCTCCGGATGGGCACCCAGTTTCGCAGGCACAAGTTGCCCGTTACAAGTTTGGCAATGCTGAGATTGTCACAATCGTAAAGGAAAACGTGGCCCTGTCGGGAATCGTTGGGCAAGATGGTGTGACGACGTATAACGACACGAATCTCGGAAGAGTTGCCAGGCAGGAGTTAACGATAAAACTGCCGCAGAAAATGTACGTGGCGGACGTGAGGTCCGGTAGACAACTTGGCTTTACCGATGTCATTCACACATCAATTTTGGTCGGTGATGCTTTGGTCTTCGGGTTAACTGCGGAAGAGCGTGGAATTCAGTTGGACGCCGTTGCGACAGCAAAGCGAGGTGAACACATTTCTCTGAAAGTTAGTTCGACCACGCAGGGCACCGGTCTGGTGCGTTGTCACGTCTTCGGGCCTGATGGCTCTCGTTCAACAATCTATTCGCGTAACGTGCTCCTCCAAAATGGGCGCGGAACATTTAGGTTGCCGTTTGCTCTAAACGACCCAACCGGCAGATACGTTATACGGTCGACGGATGTGGTTACTGGGGCAACGTTTGAAAAAACGATCGAACTCCGATGAATACCGTTTAGGTTGCTTGCACGAAAAGGCTACTTTTAGCCTGCGGAGCAGGCGCAAACATAAAGCCTGGGGTGGAGCGAGGCTTGGCGAGCGAAACCCCAGGAACTAGCAGCAATGGAATTTTGAGCCCATGAAATGGGCGGCAGTCCGTGGCTGCAAATCTTGTTGACATTTTCGCCGCTTTTGTTCTGTCGCCCGCATTCGCGGGCTTAAAAATTTGTCGTGCTTAGTTACCTGGGGTTTCGCTCGCAAAAGCCTCGCTCCACCCCAGGCTTTATGCTTACGCCTGCTCCGCAGGCTAAAACGGACTTTTCGTGCAAAGCCTGATGAAGTGATCAAGTTATGAACATAGAAGTGTTCGATACGAAGTTAGCCTTGGGCCAAGCCGCGGCTGACGACGCTGCAAAGATCATTCAACAAGCCATCGAAGAACGTAATGTTGCCTACTTGATTGCGGCGACCGGCGCGTCTCAGTTTGAGTTTCTCGATGCTCTCGTCGTTCAGAATATCGATTGGAGCAAGGTCGTCTTCTTTCATTTGGACGAATATGTCGGTTTGCCCGAAAAACATCCCGCAAGCTTCCGGAAATATTTAAGAGAACGAATCATAGAACGCGTGCAGCCGCGCGAATTTCATCTGATTGATGGCGAAGCGGCGGATGCTATTGAGGGGTGTAGGCGCGTTGGCAATTTGATTTCACGGCATCAGATCGACGCAGCGTTTATCGGCATCGGCGAGAATGGACACATAGCATTCAACGATCCCCCGGCTGACTTTGAAACAGAAGAACCCTATATCGTTGTCGATTTGGATGAACGCTGCCGTAGACAGCAAGTTGGAGAAGGATGGTTCGCTGATATGGAGGAAGTTCCCCGGCGTGCGATTTCGATGTCAGTCCAACAAATTATGAAGGCTCGCAATATACTCTGCATCGTTCCTGATGAGAGAAAAGCAGAAGCCGTTAGAACGTGTGTTGAATTGGAAGTCAGTCCAAGGCGGCCGGCCTCGATACTTCAGAGACATAACAACGTGACGCTATATCTGGATCGAGAATCGTCGTCGCGTCTCGCCGTTTAATTCGCAATGCGGCGGCCAGTAGTGATGCAATTTGAATTAATAACAACTAACGCCGAAGGCGTTGGCTAATTCCAGCCCAGGGTTGGAGCTTGCGACAACCCTGGGATAACAACGTCAATAGTTTATTAAACCCTGTAAGGGTTCGGCCATTGGCGAACGCTTTCAGCGTTTTGCTCTCATTTCTAATTGGTGTCCCAGGGTTGTCGCAAGCTCCAACCCCTGGGCTGGAATTAGCAAACGCCTTCGGCGTAGTCATGCCAAAATCAAACTGCATCACTACCGCGGCGGCCAGGTGTCTTCGGGATCGACCCACTTCTGTTATAGAATCTCTCACCCCCAATCTGGATTTTTTGCGCCATTCAGCTTTTTACCGCTTTAGCGATCACTAAACTAAATCCTATGACTTTTACACGTTTCAAGGTAAATGCGCCCACTGTTACGCATGAAACCATCGATGGGGAGGCCGTAATCATTAACCTCGAGAGCGGCTGCTACTATAGCCTCGTCGGCGTGGGTGCCATGGTTTGGGATCTTCTTTATCAACATGCCCCGGTGAACGAGATTGTTACTGCAATTGCAAATACGCATGCAGGTGACGCCGCGGAAATTGAACGAGCCGTAACGGATTTGATCCAACAGTTAAGGGCGGAAAATCTCGTTGTGCCCGACGAATCAGAGACCCCACTCGCACAATTCAGCGCTGCGCCCAATCACAACGGTCACCAGAAAACGGCCTTTCGCGCCCCGGTCCTGCAAAAATTTACCGACATGCAGGAGCTGTTATTACTCGATCCGATCCACGACGTCGACGACATGGGATGGCCCAAGCCAAATCCGGAAATTGGCAAATAAGTTGCCTCGAAACTCGCTCAACAGAACAACATGGCAGCGCCTCAATCCGCGGAGAGAAACAGTTTTGACGCGTCAGAGTCATCTGACCGCATCGCATATTTCGACGCTACTTACGAACTCGCGCAGTCAGCCGCGCCTGCTGTCGGCGGATTTATCAATCGTACCTACACGATTGCCGGCTTACCCGTATGTCTTCGATTTGCTGGTCCAGCCCTGCTCTCTCCTATTACCGAGGCGTTTCAACACCTTGACGTCAGCCACAGTTCCCCACTGCTAACCATCTGCATCTGGGACACCGCTTCGACCGGAAAGAAGATGCCGCCTCCACCTTGGGAGGGCGATGATTTTCTCGCGCGCGGCGTCATACAAGGTTACAACGACGACCGGATTCACACCGCTTTTCAGCATGGCTCAGGAGCGGTAAATATGCTCGATGCTGAACGCAACCTGGCAGTCTTTTGGGTGTCATCCGCAGAGGAGATGCCCTACTGGGAGAAAGGTGCTCCTCTGCGGACGATTCTCCACTGGTGGCTTGGACGTCATCAGCGTCAACTGGTCCACGCCGCCGCCGTCGGCAATTCTCGCGGCGCGGTGTTAATCGGTGGCAAGGGCGGCTCCGGAAAGTCTACAACTGCGCTGGCGTGTCTCGAGTCAGATCTTTTGTACCTTGGAGACGATTACACAGTGCTGAAAAGCGATCCATTCGCAATGGTCTACAGTCTTTATAACTCTGCGAAGATAAACGCCGATAATGTGGAGCGCCTGCCACATCTGGGTGAAAAGATCAGCAATCCCGATCGGCTGGACTCCGAAAAAGCCTTGTTGTTCGTCCACGAACACTATCCGACACAGACTGTCGCGGAACTGCCGGTTCGAGCGATTCTATTGCCACGAGTGACTGGTCTGCGGGAAACACGTTTGAAGAAGAGTCCGACCGCGCACGCGCTGGCCGCCCTCGCGCCAAGCACAATTTTTCAATTACCTCGGGCGGGTGCCGAAGCTTTTAAGTTCCTTGCTGCGATAGCAAAACAGGTTCCTTGTTTCACCTTTGAAGTTGGGACAGACATCTCCGGAATACCACCAGCAATCGAAGGGCTTTTGGCTGAGGTTAGTTAGCACAATCCATTAATGCGAGGTCATAGTTGAATCCACCTCTCGTCAGCGTCATCATTCCGGTCTTCAATGCGGAACGTTTTTTAAGCGATGCGCTCAACAGCGTTCTCTCGCAGGGATATCCCAACCTCGAATTGATTGTTGTTGATGATGGGTCAACCGACGGTTCGCGTGAGATCATCCAGCGCACGCCTGGAAAAATCCGATACCTGCGCCAGGAGAATAGCGGGCCGGCGGCGGCGCGAAATCGCGGGCTCGAAATAGCGCACGGAGACGTTCTTGCTTTCCAGGATGCCGATGATATTTGGCCTCCCCACAAGCTTGAGATTCAGTTGGCCACACTTGATAAAGATCCAACGTTGGAGATCGTCATAGGCCAGGTACAGCGAGTACAAAGCTCTCTTCCGACAGATGGGCCAGTGGACAAGATAGACGTCCCTTGCTTCTCGGTGAATTTGGCCGCGTCGATTTTTCGACGATCAGCGTTTGAACGGGTCGGCCCTTTTGACGAGCGTTTACGCTTCAGTGAAGACGTCGATTGGTTTATGCGTGCCAGGGAACGGGGAGTCAGGATGGCGACGATAGAGGACGTAACACTCTTTTATCGTTTACACGATCAAAACATCACTCGTGATAAAACCCTAACGAATCTTAACACCTTCAGGGTATTGAAAATGTCACTCGATCGACGGCGCCGCGAGAATGGCTTTGCCGAGTCGTTACCTGCGCTGGTCGATCCGGGCGAACCGCAATCGGACGTTGACCTGGAGCGGTCTTCTCAATGAACAATGAACCAAACATGGATTACGCAACGTTAGTAAGCGTGATCATTCCGGTTTTTAACGGCGAGCTCTACCTACGAGCTGCACTCGACAGCGTCTTCGCACAGGACTACAAACCCTACGAAGTAATAGTTGTCGACGATGGTTCAACAGACAAGACCGCGGCCATCATTAGCGAGTTCAAGGATGTTGCATACCTGCGCCAGTCCAACCAGGGAGTTGCAGCAGCACGAAACACAGGGCTCGATGTTGCTCGAGGTGAGTTTATTGCTTTTCTGGATCAGGATGATTTGTGGGTTCCAAACAAACTGTCGGTACAGGTCCAATACTTTCTCGATCATCCCGAGGTCCAATACACGTTAACGCACCAGCAGTACTTCTTAGAGCCCGGCACAACAATACCAGTGTGGTTTAGAAAAGAACTTCTGTCAGAACCGCATCCTGGTTTTGTCCCCAGCACTCTAATGGTAAGACGTAGCGTCTTCCAAAAGACAGGAAGGTTCGAAACTCAGTACTCGCATGCGAGCGACAGCGACTGGTTCTTCAAGGCCAGTCAAGCCGATTTACCAATGGCTGTGATCCCTGAACTACTCGTGCACCGCCGTATACACCCTGCCAACGAATCCTCGAAAATCAAGATCGCCCTGGGTGAACTGCGGAGGGTAGTGAAAAGATCGATCGAGTTACAACGAGCGAAGGTTACGCCGAAAGATGACGAGCATGTCGAACGATATTAGCGTTGTTGTTCCTGCGTACAACTCCGCACGATATGTAGGTGAGGCAATTCAGAGTGCTCTTGGACAGTCACACCCGCCTGTCGAAGTCATCGTAATCGACGATGGCTCAACTGACGGCACGGCGGAGGTCGTTCGGAGATTCTCAGATCGTGTGCGCTATTGTTATCAGGAGAATGGGGGCATCGGCGCTGCACGAAACAAAGGAGTTCAGTTAGCTCGAGGCACTTTCTTATCTTTCATCGATGCGGACGATTGCTGGACCCAAAACAAGCTGAGCTTACAGCTTCAACAGTTCGTGTTTGATCCTGAGCTCGACATGGTTTTTGGCCATGCCCTTCAAGTTGTTACGGGAGACGCATGGGACAATCGAAACTCAAATAGTGATCTACCGCAAATAAATCTTACGCCGGCAATGGTGCCCGGCGGGCTCTTGATCAAGCGTGAGTCGTTCCTTCGTGTAGGGTCTTTTCGCACCGATACCAAGGTCGGCGAGTTTATTGATTGGTACGCGCGCGCGATCGAGATGGGTCTCAAATCGCGACTACTGCCGGACCTTGTGCTATGGAGGCGACTTCACGACAGCAATCAAGGCATACGCGAGCGAGCGTCGCTGAGTGATTATGCGCGTGTGTTGAAAGCTTCTCTGGATCGAAGAAGAGCCGGTCAACCGCAACCGATAACGAACGGCGATAAATGAACACGCCTTTTACTGCTGTAAATGATCCTCTTACGGTCGACTACTGCGGAGAAAATGGACTAATCGCTCGGGAGTGGGATTCAATTTTACGGAATCGGGTCCTCCCCTACTGGTTGCGAAGCACAGTCGGCTCTTTCGGCGGATATCAGGTATTTGACATCGGAGAGAGCTGGGTAAAAAACGGACTCTCGCTGCGCCACTCGATCAACTCCCTACGAGCATGGCGGAGCTCGCGCCACTTATCGCATGTAAGATCTATCGTGGCGCAGGCGCGAATTCTCTGGGTCTTTTCTCTTGCGCATCGACTCGGGTACAGCACGGCAAAACACGATTACCTGTCGGCAGCGACGCATGGATTTAGTTACCTTACGACGACAATGCGCGATCGTGAGCGTGGTGGATTCTATTGGAAGGCGCACGACAAACTTGGAATAACTGAAGATTTTAAGATTCTCTATGGGCAAGGCTTCGCGATCTATGCCTTGGTGGAATATCACCGGGCGAGCGGCCTGGCCGAACCACTGAACCTGGCGATTTCGACATATCAAACTGTCCGTAACGCGTGTCACGACGACAGCAACGGAGGGTGGGTCGAGCATTGCGACGTCGACTTTAAGCCGCTGCAACGAGTTGGACAACGATTGGCTGGCGTGCCCGATGTGGTCGGATACAAGAGCGGCGACTCCAATCTGCACTGGATGGAAGCGCTCATTGAACTCTACCTCGCGACACGCGATGGCTCAGTGCGGAATTCGCTGATCGAGACGCTGGACATCCTAAAGACCCAATTTTACGTACCTGATGCGGGTGGCTTTCGCGAGTTGCGTCAGACAGATTGGAGTGAGATACCCGACGTTGAAGTAGCGAAACAAGTGTCTTATGGACATATCGTGGAGTTTGCCTGGCTGATGATTCATGCCGAGAGAGCTCTCGACATATCTCCCACCTGGTCACATTTTGAGGCTCTCATGCAGTGTGCTTTGAAATTTGGTTTTGATCACGACCGAGGAGGCTTTTTTTTCAGAGGCTCCGCAGACGAACCAGCTTCTGATACTGACAAGGTCTGGTGGATACAGGCGGAAGGATTGGCGGCTTTGACAGAGGCCGTGCTTCGTTATAAATCTGAAGAGTATCAAACGGCACTGCGATCGCTGATCAACTGGATCTTCCGGTATCAGGTTAAGTCGGCGGACGGAATCTGGATTTGGAGCACCGACGCGGTGGGCCAACCAAAGAACCCCACGAAAGCAGGGCCATGGAAAGCGGCCTACCACGAGGTTCGCGCAATCACACGCTTCATTGCTGCGTTTGCGCCCTCGGGCCAAAGCTGATGACGCAGGCGATTGATGCAGGCTATTGATGGATTGCTTTGCCTCAAAAGTCATGAGACGCACTTGGATCGAGTCATCTATGAAGCGTCGTTGGCTGTCAAGAGTTTTGTAGACACACTCTGACCAAGACGCCGCGAAGCGCCTGCGTTGCTCTATTGCTGTTCTTGCTCTTTGACAAGAGACTGTTCTTTTTTTAACGACCGTTGTTCGCGGTCCTCAACTGATCAAGGCTGCAAGCCACGATCAATCATCTATGCGGTTATCCCCCATGAGGTTCACTCCGCTCTCTCCGGGCTATTGTCCCGAAGAGGCTGGCTGCCCAATCAGTACCTCAGGCACGTTAGGCCTCTGACCCGTGCGGGCAAGCCGAGCAGCGACGGCTCGACGGCGGAATTCCGCGTAGTCGATCTCATCACGCATCATGATGTAGGCGCGGATGAGAAGTTTCCTGG
>Ga0207684_10000217_pt1 | contig 88691 bp, 69 predicted proteins | sample KBSK5501metaG_FD_184342 | JGI IMG/M metagenome (GOLD analysis project Ga0207684, IMG submission 184342) | Corn, switchgrass and miscanthus rhizosphere microbial communities from Kellogg Biological Station, Michigan, USA - KBS K5-50-1 metaG... | ecosystem: Host-associated > Plants > Roots >...
AAGGGCGCCCTTGCGCACGAATCCGATGCTGGCACCGGTTTCTGCAGTAGAATTCTCTCAATTGCACGGTAGGAGGTTCGCCGTGAAGAAAGCTGTTGCCATCTTCAGTTTGTTTTCTCTCACCGCTTTAAGCGTTTCGCAGGAACCCAGGCGAGTCCCTCAGGGCATTCGGGAAGCCGACAAGGCTGCGATCGCCTCGGAGCGAAACATTCCTCCTCCGCAGATCACAGCGCCCAGAAATCATCAGCACCTGGAGCAAGATGCCGACGAACTGGCGCGCCTGGCAGGATCGATCCCCGCGGATATCGAGAAGGTTCATCGCGGGCTGCTGCCCGCGGATTTGAAGGAAAAACTCAAACATATCGAGAAACTCTCGAAACGGCTCCGCAATGGATTGGCACCCTGAAGACGTCTCTGTCGGCTACGGCACAGTGAGTGCCCGCCCGTACGAGGGGTGCATGCCCATGAGCTTGGGGTCGCTCAACTGTTTGAGCCTCGCGTCGTCGTCCATGGTGAATATTTGATATTCACCGCTCCACTGCTCGCAGCGAGGCCTTTCCTCGCCCACCACGATGCCTTGGGAGCCGAGGCGATTCAGTGCTGAGAAGACAATCGTTCTGCCATCCGGCGACCAGGATGGAAAACAAAAGTCCTGATGCTTGGAGTGTGCCAGTCCATGGGGGTCGGATCCGTCCGGACCCATGAGAAACAGGCCACGGCGATCGTCGTGGGTTGCGGAGATGTAGGCGATCGAGCCGCCGTCCGGGGCCCATATAGGATTTGAATCCTCAGCGTTGTGTTTGGTGAGGCGGCGGAGGTTCGAGCCGTCTGCATTCATTACGTAAATCTGGAAAATGCCATCCCGATGGGAAGCGAAGGCAATCTGGCGGTCGTCGGGCGACCACGAAGGATCAAGGCCGTGGTCGACGAGCCGCTTGGGATTGGAACCGTCGGAGTCCATCACCCAAATCTCTGGATTGCGGCTGGGGCTCGTAAGTGCAAAAGCATAGTACGCGATCTTCTTTCCGTCATGCGCCCAGGCTGGGCCGCAGGCGTCTCCGGTATTGACGTTGGTCAGCCGTTTCGCACCAGTGCCGTCGACATTCATTACATAGATCTGGGAATAGATACTCTCACGCAGCGAACAATATACGATCTTGGTGCCATCTGGAGAGATCATCGGATCGGAGCCAAAGACGTGCAGCGCGGTCACCGAGGAACCGTCCGGGTTCATCAATTCAATCTCATTCTTCTTCGCGTTGCGGGAGGCTATGGTGTCCATTTCGGGCGCGTCATGCCTGCCGGTGACGCCGCCAGCGTTTGAATCGACATCCGTAATGCTCCGCGTGGCGACCATCCCCATAGAGGGATCCAACCCACGAAGACGATCTTGTCTTTGAGCGTCTTGGGAGAGCCCGCGGCGGTGGTTGCACTTGGCACTGACGCTGGAGAGCTAACTAACGGCTTGCTGCCCAAGGACTCCGGGCGTGAGAGTGATCAAAATTAATGACCGAAAGCAGAGGAGAAGAAGCGGAACCAGAACGCGACATCGAACCAGCGCCTCCACGCAGGATAGTAGCCCGATTGACAGGCATGGGCAAGGGAGCGCGCCGATCTAAAGGAAGGAACGCAAAACAAGAATGGGATAGCTTCGCGAAGCATCTGTCCACTGGACTGAACCCGTGAAAGCGCTTGCAAGCCGCTATGGCGCAGCAGCAGCCCGGCCATACGAGGGCCGTGTGCCCATCAGTTTGGCGTCACTTAACTGTTTGAGCTTGCCTTCGGCATCCATGGCGAACATCTGATATTCGCCGCTCCACTGCTCACAGCGGGGCTTCTCCTCGCCTGTCACGATTCCTTGCGATCCTAGGCGGTTCAGCGCCGAGAAAACAATCGTCCTTCCGTCCGGTGACCACGACGGAAAGCAGAAATCCTGGTGCTTGGAATGCGCTAGGCCGTGCGGATCCGAACCGTCGGGCCCCATGAGGAACAAGCCGCGATGATCGTCTCCGGTGGCTGATATGTAAACAATGGAACCACCGTCAGGGGCCCAGGCGGGATTGGAATCTTCGGCGTTGTGCTTGGTAAGGCGGCGCACGTTCGATCCATCGGAATTCATCCCATATATCTGGAAAATGCCGTCGCGATGAGAAGCAAACACAATCTGCTTCCCGTCGGGCGACCAGGAGGGATCCAGACCGTGGTCCGTCAGTTTCTTGGGATTGGAGCCGTCGGCGTCCATGACCCAGATCTCGGGGTTTCGGCTGGGGTTAGTCTGAGCGAAGGCATAGTACGCGATCTTCTTGCCGTCACGCGACCAGGCTGGCCCGCAGGCGTCCCCTGTTTTCATATCAGTGATGCGTTTAGGGCTGCTGCCGTCCGAATTCATAACATATATCTGCGAGTAGATGCTGTCTCGCTGTGAACAATACACAATCTTCGACCCATCCGGAGACAGCATCGGGTCGGAGCCAAATATGTGCAGACGAGTGACGCCGGAGCCATCGGGATTCATCAAGGCGATCTCGCTGGTCTTAGGATTAGCGACAGCCCTGCTCTGCATATCCGGGGCATCGTGGGTCTCGGTCACCATTCCGCCCTGGGACATTCCGGTGGCTATATTCGAACTCTCGCCGATGGCTCCAGGGCCTGATTCGGCAACAGTAATGGTGCGCATCGAAGACACCCCAATCGAAGGGTCGGCGCGCACGAAAACGATCTTGTCTTTCATAGAAGCGGACGAGCCAGAGGCAGGCCTCGCCGCGGAAGAAGCGACACACCCAAGAATCACACAGGCTGCGAAGGCCGACAGAGACAAAAACGTGGAGCGCCACATAAACCCTCCATCGTGCGGGATAGTAGCTCGCTTTCGTAATAAGCGCAAGCAAATCAAAACGAAGTTGTCAGCAGGAGGCAACGCCGGGCAACGACCCAGCGAAAAGCCACCAGCCCTCGGGCTGGTGGCTTAATTTTGACTCCGACAGTCAGCCCAAGGCTAGAAAACAAACCTCAAGCCAAACTCGATCTGCCGCGGCGCACCCAGAGAGTAAACGCCGGTCCCGTTTCCGACACGGAATGAGTTGTTTCCGCAAGCATTGGGATCATTCGGATCGCATCTGCCGCCGCCCGGAGTGGTACCGTTGATCGAACCATTGCCGGCGCCGAACAGGATCCCGTTCATGGTATTCGGAGGTAGGTTGTAGTTGACGAAATTGGGCAGATTGTAGAAGCCCACACTCGGCTCTATCGTGAACCGATCATGGAATGTGTGCCTCCATGCTAACTTGAGGTCCAAAGCCCGTAACCAGGTGAAATTGACTTGGCTGCCAGGAGCAGCGTCGATCATGGGAGATACGCCGCCCAGCGCCTGGAGTTGGGCAGCCGTCATCAGGCCGTTCTGAACCAGGACGTTACCCGCAGGGGTCGGCTGGTTTCCCTGCGTTGTGTTGTAGTGGCTGATAAGCGAGTTTAACGAACTCGCGTCGGTGCCACGGTCAAACTGTCCCAGATGTGTTCCCGGTACTGGGTCGCCAACGCTACCGTCACCGGTGAAATCAGTGCGGAAAATTTCAGCCACATCGCCGAAGTTCGGCGCCACAATGGCGCTGGACAACGGGCTATAGAAGTGCGCAATCAGACCCAGCCGGAAGCCGCCCGGAACGTCGGCGTAGCCGCCGAATGAGATCTGGTGCGTACGGTCCAGCAGTGCTGGACCGTAATACCTGCCAGGGTTGTTGTTATCAGCGGCTTGAAGAACGAAGTCCTGATCGCTATCCCCGGGGGTACCGGTGAACTGCGCTCCACCCGTATTGCTGAAGTTGGATAGGCTGTAGGAGATTTGGAAGTTCAGCGCCTTCACACCCCGCATTGGATTGTTGACGTTTTGCGTCAGCTTCATCTGCAATGCGTTATAAACTGAGCGTCCAACCGGCTTCAAGAAAAACGCGGAGTTCTGGTTGGAGTTAACGCCACCGAACCCGCAGGGGTGGGCAAAACCACCAGCTGCCACAGGTTGGTTGCACCCTACGCCGGACGCATCGTTCGGCGTCCCGAGACCAAATCCAACGTAATCGTCGATGCTTGCGCCGACCCCGCCATGGTTGATCCCAGAGATCGCGCAATCCACGCCACCGGGCCCCGCCGGACAGCCGAACGCCGCGTTCGTGTCTGTGATAGCCTGAGTTGCCCCTCCCAGGTTGAAGGTAGAAATGTCACCTACCTTGTTAACGTCAATGGCTAGTAAGGTGCGAGTTTCAATATTCCGCAGGTAGTCGGCAGTGAGTACCATGCCGTGCCGGATTTCGCGCTGGATGCCGAAGTTGATCTGCACCGAGCGCGGTGTCTTGTAATTCGGAGCGAACAAAAATGCGGGTTGACCAAGGCCCTCAGCCAAGAGGGTACCTGCGTAATTCGGATTTGGAGTGTGAGGATCGAAAGTATTTCCCGCTAGAACCTGTTGCCAGAAACCTAGGATCTGTGGGACTACGTCTCCGATGCGAACGTCGTTGCCGCAAATCCCAACGGGACTGATAGTGCCGCTGCTCACAGGGACCGGCTGCGGATTGCCGCCCGAACAAGCAGCTGTAACAGCATTAAAGGCGCCAGTCTGGAGGCGTGCCGGCCGATCAAATAGAACGTTGTTCCAGATCACGTTCTCAAAGAAGAGTCCAACCCCGCCACGAATCACAGTCTTGCCATTCTTGCTTGGATCCCAGGCAAATCCAATCTGCGGCGCGAAGTTCAGGTTCGCCTGCTGCACGCGATTTCCATAGCCGGGGAAGGCCGCATTGATGTTGGGGTCTGCGGGCAGATCGCTGTCCGTGCGTCCTGTGTCGCGGTCGTAACGCAAGCCAAGGCTGAGAGTAAGGTTTGGCTTTATTTTCCACGAGTCGCCCACATAAAGGCCAATGCGGTTGTCCGGACCCAAACCACCAGCTGGGAAGCCCAGAGCAGGCTGCAGCGTACTAAATCCCTGACCATTGCCGACGCGGAGCCGGCTCACATCCCAGTTCAACGGATTGGCAGCGCCAACAACGCCGCCATCGGTGTACGGCCCGGCATTCGCAAAATCAGAACATGATTCAGTCCCGCTAGATCCACAATTCGACGCTGAGGTGCTAAAAGAAACCCGCGGCGCAGTCCCGTAGAAAGAAGCAAATCCGCCGCCCTGCACGTGATTGAAGGATACCCCGTAGCGAATCGTGTGCGAGTGGAAAATCTTGCTGCCGTCGTACTTGATTTCGCGGTTGGACTGGGGAGTGCTCTGGGGAGCAAGAAGGTTGGGGCCGACGAAGAACGACCCAGAGCTAATTTCCAAACCAGTGCAGCAGAATGGAAGAGCGCTGTTGCCGACGGTTGCATCGACAATCTGATTTTGAAATTTCAGGTACGAAAAACGTATGCTGTGAGAGAAAGACCCAGAATTGAAGTCAAACCCGACTACGTGCTGGCGAGTAATGTCTTTGTTGTCATAGAGGGAGAATCCAAGGCCAAAAGTCGCCAGCAGTGAGTTCTTGAAATAAGAGTAGCGATAGAAGGCTTTGGCGCCATTGCCCAGGTTATAGTCTACCTTTCCGATTAGATTGTCTTCGATAAAGGGTGAACTAAAACCAACACCGTCGCTGGCGAATGGCGTTCCAGTCAAAACAACCGGCGCAAACGATGCCTGCTTGGTGCGCTCCCCGTCTGCAAAGAAGAAGAGCTTATTCTTGATGACCGGTCCACCCAAACGGGCGCCGTACTGATCGCGCTGGTTGTACAAATCCTGTCCGCCGGGCGCAGCCGCACCCATCGAGTGATCGCGGAAGAAACCGAAGGCTTCCCCGTGGAGGGTGTTGGTCCCGGACTTGGTGGTCACATTGACGGCACCCGAAGAAGTCAAATCTTGCGAGAGGTCCAGAGAAGACTGGCTGATCTGGAACTCGTCGATCGCGCTGGCCGGAACATCAGCGGTGGTCGTGCCCACGGTCTCGTCGCTGACGTCCACACCATCTACGTTGACGCGTGCCGTTCGCCCGAAGCGGCCCCCAAACGAAATTGAGGAATAGCCGGCTTTGGTGGGGTCAAAATTCTGTCCGTCCTGGATCTGCACGCCGGGTTCGAGCTGAGCAAGGTCAAGGAAGTTGCGCCCGTTGACGGGAAGGTTCTCGATCTGCTCGGAAGTGAGTACTCCTTGGACAGTCGCCTGCTCGGTATTGACCTGCACCGCGGAACCCTGCACTTCGACGACCGTAGTCTCCGCGCCAAGGGCCAACTTGGCATTCACAGTGGCAGTGTTGCCAACTTGAACCTGAACGATCTGGCTGACGGTGCTGAAGCCCTTTGCCGAAACCTGGACCTTGTAGCTGCCCGGGTCGAGCGGACCCGTACTGAAAGCGCCGGCCGAGTTGCTGGTAAGAGCGACAGTCTGATTCGTACCCGTGTTGACGATCACCACTTTGGCTCCGTCGACGACTGCGCCACTCGGATCAGTCACAGTGCCCCCGATGCTTCCAGTACTAAGCGTGGTCTGGGCCGACACAAGAGTGGTCGACAACATCAACAGCATGCCAATCAGCGTCAGGAGGCTAAATCGAGTGTTCGGGCGAGAGGAACTGAAATTCGACATCGTCCACCTTCCTTCTTTCGGAATTTTTCCCACGAATCTGTTACAGAATCCTGGTCTCTATTCAGAAATCTTCGGGTCGATTCCTTGGCGTGTCGCGAGAGACGCGCCCAACCTCTACGGTGCAGCTCAACACGGATCAGGCCCTAGACACACAACACCACTTTAATGTGCAACTCATATAAGCAATTTGTGAACCAGCATTGTGTATAGGGTGGAAGACTTGATATATATCCATTTTAATCAATGGCTTAGCCGCGTCCTGAATTGGAACCACAATTCTGCCTAGTCCAATTTCCGAACTGTAAATCCCAAAAATTGTATTTACATTCTGGAAAAATGAAGCTTTTCTTTGTCTGGCCGGAGGATTGTAAATTCCTGTCAGCTATATGTCTGGCGCTGTTATGCACGGTTGGTCCAAAGGGACTTTGAAAACTTGGGCCGGCAGTTTAGTTGACAACTCCCACCGCGTTCTCAGAAGTCTGATTTGACGGTGTAATAGCCGGCGCGATGGCGGACCCGGTAATCGGCGGCGTCCGAGCTGCCGGATACGTTGACCTGAATGCGGCGGAATTCCGAATAGGAGGTGCGCTGTGAAGGATAGTAGGCAAGCAGATATTGGGTGCGGAGTTCGTCGCCGATTTTGCGAAACGCGTCATCTAGCTGGGAGGCGGACTTCGCGTAGTAATACTTGCCTCCGGTGTCTTCTGAAAGCTGAATCAGGGCATGCTCGCCCCCGGTTTCGCGGCCGGCGCTGGCTTCGATGGGAACCACGATAATGCTGTAGACCAGCGCTTCGGCTTCTTCGGCGGTGCGGGCGGCTTCCTTGTAGTCCACTTTGCTGATGGTGTCTCCGCCGTCGGTGATGAGCACGATCACCTTGCGTCCCTGACGGCGATCGAGCGCGCGCGAGGCCAGATAGATAGCGTCGTAGAGAGCGGTGGCTGCTCCGAGCCGAACATGGTCGATGCCCTCGTCGATACGCTTCAGGTCCGCAGTAAAAGGCATCGACAAGTTGACGACCTCACTGAAAGCGTAGACGGCGAGCGCGTCCACGGGCCGCATGATCAGGTGCGCAAAGCGCTTGGCCGAGGATTGTTCCAGCGGCAAGTCGCGGCGCGTGCTCAAGCTGGTGTCGAGCGCGAGCGCGATGGACAGCGGCAGGGCGGACTCCTTGTCGAAGACGGCGATCTTCTGCTCATGGCCGTCTTCCTGAACAGAGAAATTCTCTTTCCTCAGGCCGGCCACCGGGGCACCGTGAGCGTCCGTCACGGTGACGAATACATTCACCAGCTTGACATCGACTTTAAGGGTAGTTGCTGGTTCAGATTCTTGCTGCGAATTGCCGGGCTGCTGCCGTTCGGATGGCTTTTGCTGTGCGCGCGCGGCGACGTAGACCAGCAGCACTAGAGCCACGATCGCGGATTTTCTCATCGAATCATGCAATATATTTTGCGGAATTTGGCGCGGCTTTTTCTGCACAATCTTACGGTAAGTTTTTCGCGGAAAGAACCCCGAAATAGTCAGACCGCGAAGCAAGCCCGCAATGAAGCCGCCAAAAAACTGCTCACTTAGATGCGCGGCTGGCGGGATGGCTGCCTGAGCTCCGCTGAATTTCATCGGGGAAAGGCTCGCCGTCAGCCCACACCGCGCCGTCCTCAAAATATTCCTTCTTCCAGATGGGAACGGTGCGCTTGAGCGTGTCAATCAGCCAGCGGCAAGCGTCGAACGCAGCAGCACGATGGGCGGCTGCCACCACGATCAGCACACTGGTTTCGCCAATTTCGAGGCGTCCGAGACGATGTGCGAGGGCGACATCGCGAATTTGAAACTGACTCAAGACCTGCCCCGCCAAAGATTCCATCTGCTTGAGCGCCATCTCTTCATAGGCCTCGTAATCCAGATAGAGTGTCTTGCGTCCGCGGGTCTGGCTGCGCACTACACCCTCAAAGACCACGGCGGCGCCGTCCTCGCCGCGCTTGATGCCGGCTAGCACTTCCTGCGTTTGGATAGGCCCGCGCACGATGGCGCAGTGCGCCGTTTCGCGCCGATTCCCTCCGCCGGACGCAATGCGGCCATCTTTGCCTCCACTTACCGGCGGCAAGATCGCCACCTCATCGTTCGACCTCAGCTTCGTCTCTGCACTCGCATACTCTTGATTGACCGCCAGCGCCAGCGAAGGCAGCGATTCGCGAAGCCGCGGAATCTGTCTCTCGTAGTGCGCGAGTAAATCTGCGACCGATGCGCCCTGATCGAGATCAAGCGTGTCGCCGGCTTTGCCAACCAGGTCCTTCAACACGCCGAAAAAGAGAACACGCACGCGCATGAGGATATTGCTATCGCTAGTCTATCGTGACTTCAGCGGGCACTGCGGGGGATCCGAACAGAACAAAATTGCCAGCCCTCATGGGGGACTGGCAACCATTCCGCCCTGACAAAATTCGTTCCCGTTTAATGACCGAGTCGCGAGGTGAGCACTCGCTCGGGCTCTTGTACGGGCAGCGTGGGTTCGTAGTCCTGCTTGGAATCTTTCGGCGGCGTAGACAGGATCTTGGCCGCCGCCCCCTCCGCCACAGCGGGCAAGGACACGCGCAAAGCTTCATCAATGGTCTTCACGTAATGAACGTTGAGGTTCTCAAGCTGGTCGGGCGTAAGGTCTTCCTCAACGTTCATCTTGTTTTCCGCAGGCAGGATCACGTCGGTGACGCCGGCACGCTTGGCGGCCAACACTTTTTCTTTAATCCCACCAACGGGCAGTACGTTGCCACTGAGTGTGATCTCGCCAGTCATCGCCGTGAGAGGCTGAATGCGTCGCCCGGACAACAAAGAAACCAAGGTCGTGGCCATGGTCACGCCAGCCGACGGACCGTCCTTCGGGATGGCCCCTGCGGGCACGTGAATATGGATGTCATGGTTGGCGAAAAAGTCTACAGCAATGCCGAGTTGGGCGGCGTTGGAACGAACCCAGGTCAGCGCCGCCTGCATGGACTCCTGCATCACCTGGCCGATCTGTCCCGTCATGGTGAATCCGCCCTTGCCTTTCATGGCATTGGCTTCCACGAAGAGCACATCACCACCGGCGGGCGTCCAGGCCAGGCCCACAGCAACTCCGGGGCGTTCTGTGCGCTCGGCGATCTCGCCTTCGACGCGGATCTTAATCCCGCCCAGGAACTCTTGCACAATTTCCTTCGAGACGATGAGTTTCTGACTCTTACCTTCGGCCAGCCGCCGGGCCTGCTTACGGCAAATGGTGCCAATGGTGCGTTCGAGGCTGCGGACACCGGCTTCGCGCGTGTAATGGCGAATGACATAGCGAACCGACTCCTCGGGGAATTCGATCTGCTCTGCGGTAATGCCGTTTTCCTCTACTTGTCGCGGAATCAAATACTGAAACGCGATGTGGACTTTTTCTTCTTCCGTATAACCCTGAAGCTCGATGATCTCCATGCGATCGCGCAGCGGCTCGGCGATGGGGTCGAGCATGTTGGCCGTCGTAATGAACAGCACTTTCGAGAGATCGAAGGTCACATCCAGGTAGTTGTCGCGGAAGCTGGAGTTCTGCTCGGGATCTAGAGCCTCCAACAGGGCGGAGGCCGGGTCGCCGCGGAAGTCTCGCCCGACCTTGTCGATTTCGTCGAGCATGAAAACAGGATCTTTGGTCTCTGCACGGCGAATGCCCTGAATAATTTGTCCCGGCAGTGCGCCGATATAAGTGCGGCGGTGGCCTCGGATTTCTGCCTCGTCATGCACGCCGCCGAGGGACAACCGGACGAACTTCCGGCCCAGAGCGCGCGCAATGGACTTGCCCAGCGAAGTCTTGCCGACGCCCGGAGGTCCGACGAAGCACAAGATGGGGCCCTTCATATTAGGTTTCAAGCGTCGCACCGAGAGATAGTCAAGGATGCGGTCTTTGACTTTCTCGAGATCATAGTGATCGGTGTCGAGAACTTCCTTGGCCTTGGGGATGTCCACCTCTGCGCCGGAGGTCTTGGACCATGGCAGCACAGCCAGCCACTCGATGTAATTGCGGGTGAGTGAATAATCAGCGGCCATTGGCGACATGCGCGAGAGACGGCCCAGCTCTTTGAGCGCTTCTTTCTTCACTTCATCGGGCATGCCAGCTTCTTCGATCTTTTTCCTTAAGTCTTCGACATCGCGCTGGCCTTCGTCCTGCTCGCCCAATTCCTTCTGGATAGCCTTCATCTGCTCGCGCAGGTAGTATTCGCGCTGAGTCTGCTGTACACGATCCTGCACTTCGGTCTGAATCTTGTTGCGAAGCTGCTGCACCTCAAGTTCTTTGGCCAGGTGCTGATTGATCTTTTCGAGACGCACCCGGACATCAATGGTCTCAAGCGTGTCCTGTTTGTCTGAGGTTGAAAGTGAGGGCAACGATGAAGCAACGAAATCCACCAGGCGGCCAGGCTCGTCGATGTTCATGGCGACGGTAGAGAGTTCGTCTGACAGCGTAGGGGATCCCGCAACGATCTGCTGGAAGAGCGTGAGCACGTTACGCTGCAGGGCCTCTATTTCAGAACTGGGTGCGGGCGCTGTCTCGGGCACAGGCGAGACCCGCGCGCGCATAAAAGGGGTCAGTTGCGTAAACTCGGTCAGTTGCACGCGCTCCAGGCCTTCTGCAAAGACAAACAGGCTCTGATTGGGCATCTTGACGACTTTGTGAACTATGGCCGAGGTCCCAAACGAATAGAGATCGCTGGGCTGGGGCGAATCCACGCGCGCTTCGCGCTGCGCCACAACAACGATGGTTTTGTCTTCTCCCAGCGAGTTGATCAACTGGACCGAACTTTCCCGACCCACCGTCAGGGGCAGCACCGCGTGAGGGAACAGAACCGTATCGCGCACCGGCAGAACAGGAAGAGGCTGTTGTTCTTGCGTTTCGTTGAGCTTAGGGGGACGCTCTGGTACGGGGTGCTGGCTCATGATGCTCCTTGAGTGTAACTCACTCAACTTTAGATGACACGCTTTCCAGGAAGGATGCAGACTCCCGGTCGATTAAGTCAACGTACTGGATTCTAACGATCTCGCGTCCGCGTTTGCATATGCCGAAAGTACTCCGGCGTCAGTTCCAGCCGCAATTGGCGCGAACCGGAGTCTGACTGTAAACCCTCGGCACTAACGGCGCCAAATCGTTGAGCCCGAAACTCGTTTCCAATCCTGTCATTGGTCAATGAGAGGAATTTAAGCCCGGCAGAACGACGCGTTGAAGCGAGCTGCTCGGTAGTGTGAGCCTTTATGAGTCTTTCCGCAAGCTTTGGATGGCAAAGCCGGGACTTGGGCTGCCGATTTTTCTGTACCGCTTCGTGAAAACTCAATCCAAACTTTTACGCAGCGGGATAAATTCCCAGTACCTTCACAAAATCGGCGACCTCACCGAGATGGTGCAGGGCATTGCGTGCGGGCTCATCGTCTCCACGCAGAAAGTCCACGTAAAAGACGTATTCCCATGGCCGGCCGCGCATGGGCCGGGACTCGATCTTGCTAAGGCTGATATCGCGCAACGCGAACACGCTCAGCGCCTTGAAGAGAGCGCCGGGTACGTTTTTTACTTTAAAAGCGATGGAAGTCTTGTCAGCGCCGGGCAGCATGCGGCGGGAGTGCGTACCGGTGCTCGACGCATTCCCCGACAGTGGACTTTGCCTCCGCTTGTTCAGAACAAGACTGTTTAGCTTGGTATTCCCTTTGCGCAGCAAAAAAAACCGGGTGTAGTTGCGCTTGTCGTCCTCAATGCCGGCCAGCAGAATCTTTCCGCCATATTCGCGGGAGGCCTGGCGCCCGGCAATTCCTGCGGCATCTTTCAGCTTCTTGGCAAGGACGTGCTTCACGCCGCCAGCCGTGTCATAGAAAGGCACTGGCTCGATTCGTGGATGGCGCCGGAAAAAAACCCGGCACTGATCAAGGGCCACAGGGTGGGACAGTACGCGGCGCACGGATTTAAGCTTTACTCCCGGCGCTGCGATAACGTTGTGCACGATGCGAAGCAGAAATTCGCCCTGGATGAAGACCTCGCGTGCGACCAGAAGATCCGCGTGCTCAGCCACAGTGCCTGCCAGCGTATTTTCGATCGGAATGACTGCGGCGGCAGCGGTCCCGCGCTCCACCCTGTCGAATACCTCGACCGAACGAGCACAAGGAACTACGGTGCATTGGGGCAGCATACGTCGCGCTGCCTCGTGGCTGAAAGAACCGAGTTCTCCCTGGATGGCAACTTTCATGTGAACGGCAGGATACCTGAGGAATCCAGGAGATCCAACTGGAGAGCCTATTTTCGTCAATCTCTTGGAGATTTTCGGGCTGTGCCAACAAATGGTTTTGCGGCCAACTCTTTTTGCAGCACCAGAGCATCTGTCCCATTCGAATAATAACGAGGCAAAGTCTGGATCACGTCATAGCCGTGGCGCTTGTAGAAGCGAAGGGCTGAGACATTGTCCACAGCCGTCTCTAGCGCTACCGCGAATGATCCAGCGGAGCGCAGGCGATCTTCCGCAGCTCGCAACAGCAGCGATCCTATGCCGCAGCGCCGGCCAGCGGCCACCACGTCGATGGTGATGATGTGCCCGACGCCTCGTCTGCCAACTTCAGCCACAATAAAACCGGAAATCGATGCCCTGGCAACGTCTCCCGATACATGGCCTTGTACAGCCGCTCTACCGCTTCCCGCGTAATCTGTTCCGTCAGTCGACTCGCTTCCATCGCTTGCCACCAACGTAAAAGAGCCGCTGCGGCGCTGGTAAAACTTTAGCTCCTTCCGCGAGTAGGAAATTCCCGGCGGAAAACACTCCTGATCAATGCGCCAGAGCGTGTCAAAGTCTTCAAGTTGGAAATCGCGAACGGTCGCACTCACGTTGTCATTGTAGGCCCCGCAAGCCGGTCGCCTCAGGGTTTCCCCGTAGCAACGCTGGCCAGCAGAGCGGCATCTGAACTCCGGACGCGAGATAGGGACGGCGTTAGGATGAACGAAAAATTTTTCCGCAGGAGCGGGGTTGGTAGCTTAATTTGTGCCCTCTTGGGCCTTTGCGCGTGTAACAGTGTTAGCGTCAGTCCCTCGCACAATCCAGGCACACCGGTTCAGCCGCAGATAACACTATTTACCGCGAGTCCTACGACCGTAAATGGAGGCCAAACCACCACCATCGCCTGGGCTACCACCAATGCCACATCGGTGACGATTGCTCCTCCAGTGCCGCAAACCGACGATACCGGCTCGCTGCCCACTTCCGGATCCTCCATCGTACCGGTGGTGTCCACCACGACATTCACCCTCAACGCCTCGGGCCGGGGGGCACGGCGGTGCCCCAGACCACCACCGTGACGGTTCCTCTCACGCTGAGCCTGAGCGCATCCCCGAGCACGATTGCCGCAGGAACGACGGTGACACTGAGTTGGCAGATTACGGACGGCACCCCGACCGCGCTCTCCATCGACAATGGTGTGTGCGGACCATGCACACCGCTCTCCCAAGGCTTTGCTACCGTTAACCCTGTCACTACCACAACCTAAGTAACGCCACTGCCACGACTGCAGATGGCAGTACCGTAACCGCATCTGCGACAGCTTCAATCCTAACGTGACCCTCACGGATTCCCATACCGGAGTGACGGTCACCCCGTTTCATGAACTCACGGAGTGCACCGAGAATTTATCGCCAGCCTGGGATGAGAGCCACCACGATACGGGGCTCGCCGGAGGCGACAAGGCCTGGGCCACGACCACCACCTTCAACGATAATTCTTTCGGCATGAACAAGTTTCTCGATACGACCGGGTCAGTGCCGCAATAATTCGATCCCAACGGCACTCGCGTTATGGGCTACTACGATTCAACTGACTTGCCCTACTACTACGACCTGGCTACGTTCTTTGGCACCAGCGACTCGTGGCACTCGCCCGTCCTGGCCAATACGGTGCCGAACCGCATGAATCTGATGGCGGAGACCTCGTTCGGCCACGAATATCCCGAACTGGATTCTAACCATCCCAAGTACGCCGCCAAGACCATCTTCCGCGCCATGAACGACGCCAACGTGAGCTGGCTCTACTACTATCATGATGGAATTTTCCTGGCCAACTTCGCTGACTTTCAGGATCCCGCCATCCAGCCCAAGACCTTCCCGGACACCGACCTTCTCGCCAGACTCGGGGGCCAGTGCAGCGGCAATCCCTGCGATCCCGACAAATCGATTCCGCAGGTAGTGTTCATTGACAGCCCCTCCGGCGGCAGCGGCCTCGATGAGCATCCCGACAACAACATCCAGAGCGGCGCTGCCTACGTGCAGTCGATCATCTCGGCGCTCATGAACAGCGATGCCTGGCGGGACTCAGTTTTCATTCTGAGCTATGACGAAGGGGGCGGCTTGTACGATCATGTGCCGCCGTTCATGGTTCCGGCGCCTGACAACAATCTACCTGGGCACTGCCCCGATGCGAATAATGGCTCCACTGGCTACTGCACGCTGGGGAATTTGGGCGGAACCTTTGATCTTACCGGCTTCCGCGTACCCGTGATTGTGATCTCGCCCTTCGCGATTCCGCACTTTATGTCGCACACTCGGCGTGACTACACCGCGATTCTGGCGTTCATTGAGAAGACATTTAATGTGCCGGCCCTCACCGCCCGCGATGCTTACTGGCAAGATCCATCTCTCGACATGAGCGAGTTCTTTGACCTCAAAAATACCCCAAGTCTGCACCCGCCGGTGAGTACCGGTCAAACTGGCTGGACAAAACTCTTGGCCAATCAGACCATCACCGGCCAGTGTGACCCGAAGCTTGAATCTGGACCGTAATAAAGAGTGCCGCCCGGTCAACCGCACCTGGCCTGTGCGACCAAACCCAAAGAGGCCGACCGACGTTCTAAGACGGCTCAGGAATAAGCGGCCCGTTTTTCCACAGCCAGGTTCCCGGTTCTTCCTCAAATGAAGGGAATGGAGTCCACCCTCTTGCTTCGTCCGCAACCTCAGACGTACCATCAGCATCAGAGAGAACATCTTGCTCCAGCTACTCCTGATCGACGCTGCCTCCGCAGGCGCGGTCTTGGCGCTTTGGTATTTCGTGTTTTCAGCCTACAACCGTCGGAAGGGCGCGGTGGCCTTGCATTGGGTGCAATCCGCCTGCGCGGGCAAGGGACGAATCGTTGAATGGCGTTGGCTGGGTAGTTCGCGCCTGCATGCGCGCTTCCGCTTTCCCTCGCGCTGGTTCGAGAATGCCCGCGTCACTATGAAGTTTCGGCCGCGGGCGTTGCCGGTGCAATGGCTGATGAGCTGCTGCCGTCACCAAAAAGAAACCCTGACCTTTGAGGCAGATCTCGATCGCACTCCCGACTTTCATCTGGAGGTGTTCCGACACCGCTGGTGCGCCCGTAGCCGCGGCTCTTCACCGGGACGAGACCAACGCGAATGGGAGGTATGCGAACCTGGTCCCATCATTCTGACCACCCGCACGCACTGGAAGCAAGATCCCGCGCCTGAACTGAATGCACTGATGGCCGCACGGCAACAGAACGTATTGCAGGTGTGTTTCCGACCAGAGTCCCCGCAATTTTCTGCCACAGTAGCGCTCGATTCGCTGTCTGACCCGCAGGCCGCTGCCTGTTTCCTCACCGCGATGCGCGAACTGGCTGCGGAAGCAAAAGCTCATCCACAGTGAGGGCATGGCACTTACCGGGGCCCTTCTTCGACAGTCCCCGCAGATTTAGAGTCCACCCGGATAAAACCCTTTTATCCACCTCATCAGCTTTTTCGATTGGCACGGTTCGCAAGCTCGCGATATTCTGAAACGTTGCAACCAGCCATTAAGGTCCCCATCAGTCTGGATTTAGCCAGCACGGAGCACAGGCAGAGCATTGGCAAGATACTCGGAGACGAAGGAGATTCATGTCCAACGAACTACGCAATTTTCTGGCACTCTCGTATGACGAGCTCGAAGAACTGAATCTGAAGGCGAAGGAGCAGCGCCGGAACCGCGTCGCAACTCACAAGGTCCAGGAAGAGCGGCTCAAGTATTTGACCGATGAAAAGCGGATCAAGGCGGTCACGTTGCTTTTCAGCGATCTCGAAGGCCGCCTGCACATGCTTGACTATGACAAGAAGTTCCTCATCAGGAGTTGGGACAACCTCACCTTCGATGGATCTTCTATCCGGGGATTTACGGCGCAGCGCGAAAGTGACTTGCGGCTGGGGATTGACTGGGGCGCGTTCTACTGGGCTCCAGCTGATGTCTTTGGCTCGGGCAAAGTCCTGGTCTTTGGCGAGGTCATCGACAAGGGTGGCACGCCTTACACTGCCGACATTCGCGGCGTATTGAAGGGTTACGCCAACGACCTTTACAAGAAGAAACGTTACACTCTGAATGCCGCCAACGAAATCGAGGGCTTTCTCTTCAAGGGCGCCGATGCTGAGCGCCGCTACCACGAAACGCTGAAGTTCGAATACGTCAACACTGGCGGATATTATCATTCCCTGCCCGGCGATCCGCTGCGTACGTTTATCGATACGACGGCGGAAGTACAGCGGGCGATGGGGTTCCAGAACGAGAAGGACCATCCCGAAGTCGCTCCCTCACAGTTCGAAATCAACTATGGATACGGCGAGGTCGTGGCCGCCGCCGACCAGATTCAGCTTTACAAGCTGATCTGCCGCCAGGTGGCGACCCACATGGGGCTGACGGCATCGTTCCTGCCTAAACCGGTGGTGGGAGTGAACGGCAGCGGCATGCACACGAACGTTTCCATCAGCGAGAACGGCAAGAACCTTTTCTGGGACGCCAAGGGCGAAGAGAAGCTCAGCAAGATGGGCTGGGCTTTCCTGGACCGCATCCTCACGCATGGGAACGACATTTGCTTGCTGCTGAATGCCAGCGTGAATGCCTATCGCCGTCTCGACCCGCACTTCGAGGCGCCAAACCAGCTTAAGGCTTCGCCAGTGGACCGCGGCTCGATGATTCGCATTCCCATCGGCAACGAGAAGAGCATGCGCGTCGAGGTTCGCTCCGTGGCTCCGGACGCGAATCCGTACCTGGTGATGCTCTCGATCTTTAAGACTGGGATCGACGGCGAGACGGCGAAGATCAAAAACCTGCGCCAAGCCGAGCGCTATTTGCCGGACAACATTTATGACGCGCTCGCGAACTTCCGCAAAACAGACTGGACGACGACGCTTCTCGGAGAAGACGTAAAAGATCGCTACGCGGACCTGAAACAGGCCGCTGCCGATCGCTGCCCGCGATCTCTCGGATCGTTCGTGAAAGCTCCCGAAGTGCAGTTCCATCACGAGGTTTACAACCAGTTCCTGTGGAATCTGTTCTAGGACGAAGGCAACCTGAGAAGAAAGAGGCGGCGCCTCCTAAGAGCAAAGGGTAGGCACCGCTGACTCTTACACCTGTGCTAGATTCAGATGTTTCATGGACGCCGCCCCCACCATCTCTACCCAAGGCTTGACTCGCCGCTTCGGAGAACTGATTGCCGTCGACGACGTCAGCTTGCGCGTCGCAGCGGGACAGTTTTTCGGATTCCTGGGTCCCAACGGCGCGGGCAAGTCCACCACGATCAAGATGCTGACCGGCCTCTTGGCTCCCACCGCCGGCCGCATCGAGATTCTCGGAGTGGATCTAGCGAACAACCCGGTCGAAGTGAAGCGGCAAATCGGAGTTGTCCCGGAAGGCATGGCGCTATTCGGACGGCTGACCGGAGCGGAATTCCTCAATTTTGCCGGTCGCATGTATGGCCTCGAGCGCGAGACCGCTGCCAAGCGTACGGCTGAATTGCTCGACTTTACGCAGCTCGCAGATCAGCCCCAAAAACTGGTCGCCGATTATTCCCACGGCATGCAGAAGAAGCTGGCGCTGGCAGCGGCCGTCATCCACGGGCCGAAAGTTCTGTTTCTCGATGAGCCCTTCGAGGGTGTGGACGCAATAGCCTCCGGGACCTTGAAGTCCATGTTGCAGCGTATGATCGCGCGCGGGGCCACGATTTTTCTGACCTCGCATGTGCTTGAGATCGTGGAGAGGCTTTGCAGCCACGTCGCCATCATTCATCAAGGACGACTGGTGGCACAGGGATCTCTGGATGAACTTCGCGCCGGGGTGGAGGCACAGACCTCGGACGGCCGGTCGCAGCCATCATCCGGCGAAAAGCTCACGCTCGAACAGATTTTCTTGCGCACGGTGGGCGGTTCGTCCCGGTCGGAGCAGGAACTGTCGTGGCTGGGATGAACCGGGCATGCCCATGAGCGTGCTGAGAGCAGTGACATTAGCGCAGAACAGGGAGTCTGAGCCGACGCTCACGCTGCGTCGTCTTTTTTATTTCTTTGGGACGCTTGGCGCTCCGCGTCTGCAAGCAGCGCCCACGCGAGTTTGGCATCCTGGATGTGTCCCCACAGGATTATGTCCGCCGGTAAACCAGGAAGAGGCCAGGGACTTAATTCGCACGCGATACCGTTGAAACGAAGCGAGCCACAGGCGAGCTCCGCTTCATCCAGTCGCTCAAACCGATCCACTTCAATTCGATTATTGGGATCGACATAGCGCAAGGCTGGATCGTCATCAACCAAGCCCCCGCCGGGCTCAGGCACGGTGTCGAGGATGGCGCCGCAGCTAGCGCAGGGTTCAGCGTCCGCATTGTTTGTGCTGCGACAAAAACCACAAACTCTTTCCGACTCCATCTTCTAGACCCTCGTCAACATAAAGCGAAAGCGGCACTCAATCGATCAGACAAGAATGAACCAATTTTGTAATGCTTTCGTCCTACTTGCATTGGCGGCGACACCAAACATTCGGCGACGATCAATTGTACAAACAAAAATGGATTCAAATCTGTGCAGGGCGTATTGGATCAGGATCAGGCTCCTGTACGGGAGCGTGTGGGTCCTCTGGCTCCTTCGCGGGTTCCTTGACAGGAGGCGGCGCAGGCTCCGGTGGCGTGCGCAGGTTCATTGCGGAAGGTTCCCAAAAGTCTGCTCCCGTCTCCAGAAACCGCGTAACGTCGTTGAAGAAACTAGTTCGCCCAACCATGGCTCCGGACTCCGGTATGTTTGCAATTCTGGCACCTTTCCGCCGCAAGCGCTACGCCTCGAGAAGGGGACAGATTTCTACCCCTTTTTTCGTAGGCTCGATTCGGTCTCGTGGCGGATTGATCGAAATATGTCCTCTCCGCTAGCATCGCGATTCAGCAGTGAACGTCTCCTCCCAAAGAGACTGACTTCCCGTCGAGTGCGTCGGGGGAACGGAATGTGGGGCTGAGAATTACGGGCTGAGAATTATGGAACGGAAGCTCACCATCGCCGACATCATACTCATAGCCGGCACTCGCATCGCATGGGGTGCCGGGATCGGCCCTTTGCTCTCAAGCCGGCTAAACAATGATCTACGCAAAGCTGCTGGATTGGCTCTCACCCTGATTGGAGGCCTTTCTACGATTCCGCTGGCCTGGGGCGTGATCGGCAAAAAAGGTGCGCTGGAGATCAAGCAAGCCGCCTAGACGGGCGTGAAAATGGGGAACCACAGCGCGATTTACCTAGAAGTCAGCAAGCACTCATCTCCAAGCAAGTTGAGCCCCGAGCAACGGGCCGAGGAGAGCAGGTAAGTATGGCAGTGAAACTGAACCGGAGTGCATTCGAGCACGCCAAAGAGCTCGTCGGCAAAGGAAAAGTCGTAGTAGACGAAAGAGAAGCATGGAGCGAGCACCAGCCATCCGCTCAAGAAGAAAACGAGTTTATCGACACCACGGCTTCGGCCAGTATGGGAAGTGGCATTTGGGAATCGACAACGAAGAACCCAAAAATACCAAGAAACATTACAAATTTCCTTATGGAGATTTCGAGAAAGTGCACCGCTGTGCGTTGCTTTCCGCGAAGAGCCGCGCCGGACAATACAAGCACTTTGATATTGAGCGTGCGGCCGCACATTTGCATGGCATGATTGAGGAACTGGGACAGAAGGTCGCCTGAGACGCGGTTGGATTTGACCTCTGCCCCTACCCAAGGAGCATTCTCTGCAGCAACATCTCTACCTGAGTGCCGCGCATGAGTGAGCTCGATCTCATGGTACATGCCCGCCGTCAACTCGCGGCCATCGCCAGCTTGCGCTGGCGACTCTTCATTAACTCCTTACGCACGACGCGCGGCAAGCTGGAATTCCTGTCGCGCGGACTGGTATCGTTGGCCTTCCTGCTGGGCGGTCTGGGTGGGTGTTTGGGTATGGCCGCGGGAGCATTTTATTTCCTCTCCGCAGGCAAGCCTGAGTTGCTCGCACTCTTGTTATGGCCCGTATTCTTCTTTTGGCAAGTCTTCCCGGTGATGGCGACGGCTTTCACCAATAATCCTGATTCTTCCGATCTCCTGCGCTTTCCTCTGAGTTACCGCTCGTACTTTCTGGTTCGTCTGGCCTACGGCTCGTTCGACATAGCGCCCGCACTCGGCAGCATGTGGCTGGCAGGGATTTTCCTGGGTATCGGATTTGCCCGCCCGACCTTATTGCCCTGGGCCGGATTGGTGTTGCTGGCATTTGCGTTGGTTAATTTGCTGATCATGCAGATGGTCTTCGCCTGGGTGGAACGCTGGCTGGCGCGGCGGCGGACGCGAGAAATCCTTGGGGTGCTTTTCATTCTCCTGATGCTAAGCCTTCAGCTGATCGGGCCGCTGATGGAGCACTTTGGCAGGCGCTCGCGGCCCGAGATGACTCGCTGGATCGAACTGCTGAGGGCAACCCAGGCTCTGTTCCCTCCAGGCTTGGCGGCTGATGCTATCGCCCGGACAGCGCGCGATGATTTTATGTTAGGGTTCAGCGCTTTCTTGCTCTTATGCGCCTTTGGAACCACAATTGGTTATTTTCTGCATCTGCGCCTTGGCGCGCAATATCGTGGCGAGAACCTTAGCGAAGTTGCCGCGCCATCCGCCTCAATGCAACCCCAGCCGCTGCGCCTGGGCTGGAATCTGCTGGGGCTCCCACCATCCGTTGCAGCCGTCTTTGAAAAGGAGATTCGGTATCTTGCACGCAGCGGCCCCATGCTGCTGACCCTGATCATGCCCATCTTTATGCTAGTGATCTTCCGTCTGGGACCGATGAGCCGCCAAGGGAGCTTCTTCGCGCGGGCGCCCAACATGGCTTTCCCTGCTGCGGCAGGATATGCGCTATTGATATTGACAAACCTCGTTTACAACAACTTCGGTGGCGATGCCGCAGGAATACAATTTTTCTATGCCTCTCCGGTTCGTTTCGCACAAATAGTTCTGGCGAAAAATCTCACCCACGCGACAATCCTGGTCCTTGAAATGGCCCTCGCATGGGTGGCCGTGACTTACCTTTACGGTCCGCCTGCGCCTGGCATCGCCCTGGCCACACTCGCCGGACTGTTGTTTGCCACTCCCGTGAACCTAGCCGCAGGAAATTTGCTCTCGATCTATTCTCCGAAGAAATTGGACTATTCCACTTTCGGGCGGCAGCGGGCTTCACAGACGACCGTGCTCGTGAGTCTGCTGGTTCAGATGGTTGTGGTTGGCTTGGGTGTGACCGCTTTCCTGGTGGCGCGAAGCTACGGACGCTCCTGGATTGCTTCAGCGATTTTTCTGGCCCTAGCTGCGATCTCGGTTACCGCCTACGTTATTGTCTTGAAGAAAATGGACCGCATTGCGGAGCAACGCAGGGAGACTCTGATTTCCGAACTCTGTCGTACTTAGCTGCTGCCTTAGGCCTTATCCGGCTGGGCCAGAAAGCGGTAGCCCACTCCGCGCACTGTAAGCAGATGGCGCGGCTCAGCAGGATCCTCTTCGATATAGCGCCGCAGCCGCACGATGAAATTATCGATGGCGCGAGTATCGGTGTCTTCGTGCAGACCCCAAACGTCTTCCAGAATCGACTTCCGCGAAACTATGCGTCCCTCATTACGGATAAGATGACGCAGCAGCTCCGCCTCCATCACTGTCAGGTGAATCACGTTTGTGCCGGTGTGGAGTTCCAGCGTTCCGAAATCGATGCTCTTGCCGTCAAAGAAAAATGTTCCGAATTCATCGGCGCAGGCAGCATCATCAAAAGCACCCAGCTTCACACCCGTTTGTCCCGGCGTTTTTTTTGCTCCGGTCTCCTGCCCAGACTTTTGCCACTGGCTCCTCCGCATCAATCCTTGCAACCTTGCCAAAAGAATCGACAGGTCGAAAGGCTTGGGCAGGTAGTCGTCGGCGCCTGAAGCAAACCCCTGCAGCACATCCTCAGGACGGCCCCGGGCAGTCAGCATCAGCACCGGCACATAGTTACGCGCTGCTCTCAACTCGGAAACCACGCTGAATCCATCCTTGCCCGGAAGCATAATGTCGAGTACGACCGCGTCGAAATCCTCCTTTTTCGCTAGCAGGCGCTCGGTGGCCGCCTCGCCATCGCCCACCACTTCGGCGGAGTAGCCTTCGGCTTCGAGGTTAAAACGAAGCCCCTCAGCCAAATGAGCTTCGTCTTCCACTACGAGCACGCGGCTCATGCCATTCGCCTCGGTAGCTCGATGGTCACGGTAGTGCCCCGTCCCTCGCCTTCGCTTTCCGCGAAGACCTTGCCGCCATGCTTTTTCGCGATGGCCCGAACGATGAACAATCCCAGTCCTGTGCCCTTCACGTGCGCAACCGATCGTTGCGAGACGCGATAAAAACGTTTGAAGATAAATTTCAGATCTTCAGTTGGAATCCCCACACCACGATCCTGCACGCTGAGCACAATCCGCTTCTCGTCAGGTGCCGCCAGCCGCACGTTTACGTCGACCTGCTGGCCCGAATACTTGATGGCGTTGTCCAGCACATTGGAGACGGCTGTCCGCAAGTCCTCGGCATTCCCCCGCACGCTAGCTCCGCTTCCGTTCATTCCGGAATCTTCAAAGCGCAGCGCGTCCGGCTGCAGATGGTGCCGCGTGCGAGCCAGTTCCATGCAATCGCGCACCAGTTGCCGGAAATCGATCTCCCTTTTTTCGCGTCCCGCTTTCTTGTCTCCGGCTTGGCCCGCGCGAAGCACTTGCTCGACTGTGCCCAGCAGGCGGTCGGTGTCGTGAAGCATGATCCGATAGAACTCCTGACGCTGCGGCTCTGCCAGTTCGCGGCGTTGTAGTGTCTCCAGATGCAGCCGGATCGATGCCACGGGCGTTTTCAATTCGTGTGTCACCGCATTGATGAAGCTGTCGTGCTGCTCGTTGCGGCGGATTTCGTGCACTAGGAAGCTGGTGTTGACGATCATCCCCGCAATGATCAGGAGGAAAAAAATTACGCCAAAGAAAAGCAGCACTCCTTCGCGCCAGTTAAGGATGATCCAGCCAACGTTCAGTGCTACCGCCAGCGCCACCAGGCATATGCCTAGAATGACAAAGAACGCGATCGCTTTACTTCGGCTGGTAATGCGCATGGCAATCGGCCAAGCTGATTTTAACGCTTTCCGCAGCAGCGTCTATCCCAGACGGGGTAGCGTCCAAAGGAAAACCCCCGATCACTGACGGATCGGGGGGTAGTCACGCAATGACGATATTTAACTAAGCTTCAGGCGGCTCAGTCGCCTGCTGCCGAGGCTTCTCGCAGTGCCGCGGAGATCAAGCGTCCATTCGGTGCCGGCACCAGGCCGTGCTCGATGTCAGCTAATTTCACGCGCTTGATGTCCCAAGCCAAGCCCAGCGTCTTCAGCACCCAGATGCCGTACCAGTTGACATCCACTTCGTACCAGGTAAAGCCATGCTGTGCAGCCGTGGGATGCGCGTGATGATTGTTGTGCCAGCCTTCGCCAAACGTGAGCAGTGCCACCCACCAGCTGTTGGTGGAGAGATCGCGGGTCACAAAGCGTCGCGAACCCCAGCTATGCGTCGCTGAGTTCACCAGCCACGTCGCGTGTAAGCCAACGACGGTGCGCATGAAGACGCCCCACAGCAGAAACGGAAGTCCGCCAACAGCGAGCAAAGCTACACCCAGCACAATCATGGGAACGTAATGATATTTCGTGATCCAGACATGAAACTTATCTTTGGCAAGATCGGGGACATAGCGGGCCAGCGTGGTCGTGTCATGGTGCATGGATTTGCCCATAAGGATCCAGCCCATATGAGCCCACCATTTACCGTCGATGGGCGAATGCGGGTCGCCGTCCACATCGGAAAACTGATGATGAATGCGGTGCGTAGCCACCCAGAAAATCGGTCCGCCTTCGAGAGCGAGAGTGGCGCAAACTGTGAGGAAATATTCTACCCACTTCGGCGTCTTGTAGCCGCGGTGCGTCAGCAGGCGGTGATAGGCCATTCCGATGCCCAAACTACCCGAGACCCACCACAGGAACATGGCGACGAACAGCGCCTTCCAGGTAAAGAAAAACAGCGCCGCGATCGCCCCAATGTGAAACAAGGACATAAAAATCGTGGTCACCCAATTAATTTCGCCGTTGGCCGCTTGCCGTTTTTCTAGGTCTTCCAGTTGCATATCCAAGTGATGTCCCCAGTGGTCTGGATTGATAAAGTTAGAGTATCAAGGCCAGTCGCAGCTGTTTGTAATACTTGTGTAATAGCGGAACGAAGCTCATTACGAGAGTAATAGGACTCTCGTGCGCAAACTGCCGGATGTGCTTGCAGCTAAAGCGGAAGCCAGTTCTTCCTGAAATTGCTCTAGTTCCGTCTTGGTGGTATGAGGACTACGCGGCGGTTCGTTTCACTTGCACTCCTGCCCACTTTTCCAGCAGCGTCAGGGTTGCGGCGTAATCGAGGTCCCCGGAACCCTCTTCGGTGGCCATCTCGTAGATTTCTTCCACGGTCTCGAGTGCCGGGAGTTTCACGCGCGCTTCTTTCGCAGCTTCCAGAGTGAGGCGAATATCCTTGTGCATCAACCGCAATGGAAAGTTCGGCGTGAAATCGCGCTGAAGCACGAAAGGCGCCTTGTAATCCACCACGCCTGAGCGCACCATGGTGGCTTCAATAAGCGCCACCATCTTCTCGGCGTCGACGCCAAGTTTCGTGGCCAGGGTGAGCGCCTCAGCGAATCCTTCAAAAATGAGTGCGATTTGCAGATTCATGGCCAGCTTGGTCGCCTGGCCTTTACTGCTCTCGCCCATGCGAAAGATTTTCTTTCCCATAGCAGCAAAAAGCGGTTTGAGCCGTTCGATGCTTGCCTCGTCTCCGCCCACGATAAAAACCAGGGTTCCATTCTGCGCACCCACTTTCGAGCCGGTCATCGGAGCATCCACGTAAGACACTCCCTTGGCCTGCACCTGTTCCGCAAATTTGGCGGTCGCTGCCGGGGAGATCGTGCTTGAGTCTGCAATGATCATTCCTTCTCTGAGGGAAGACTCCACACCTTCACGACCGAAGAGCACGCTCTCAACCGCGTCAGTATCGGAGACGCACATCCACACTACTTCTGCGCCATTCGCAGCTTCTCGAGGATTCGCGACGCTGCGCGCACCCTCCACCTGTTTGCCCGGAGTGCGGTTCCACACTGTGACCTCATGGCCTGCCTTGACCAAATTCGTGGCCATCGCATGCCCCATTATTCCCAAACCTAGAAAAGCAACTCGCATATGGAACCTCTCTCCTGCATTAGAAGCAATTTTTGGATTAGATATGAGGGAGGTAAGAAGGTCAAGCAATCCGGATACCTCTCCCGGCCGAAAATCGAAGCGAGACCGGTAACTTCCTCCCCAACAGGCATTCTTCCGCCTGCTTCGATTGTGCAGGTGGACGGATTTAACGTTAATTCCAACTGAGCGTGCCGTGGGCGGACTGTTTGCGACGGACCTCGCGCGACGGCGATCAAGGTTGGAATACATAAAGTGGTGGATGGGCGGGTCTGTGGGGGCTGGCGGCTTGGTCTCTGAGATCGCAACCCAAGTGAAGTAAATTTTACTTAATTAGACCCATTCGGTTACCCGATTGCAAACTCACTCTAGCCAGCGAGCCCTGCTGAACTAAAATGGAGCTTGGTTTCCCCGCTGACATCAAACTATAGGCGCCCGGTCGGCGCAGCCGTGGCATGATTAAGTCAACTCTTCGCAATCGGGCTCTGCGCAAGCGCGCTACTCAGTTTGGGCGTTTGGTGCGTCATTCTGCGGTGACCCCGCTCTCGGGCGAGACTCACCATCCCCGCTTTGCGGTAAATGGAGAACTCGCCGTCACCTTCATCGGACATGCCAGTTTTTTTGTTCAGATTGGCGGGCGCAGCGTCCTGATCGATCCTAACTTTGCGCGCTGGCTTTTTGTCTTGAAGCGTCTGCGCCGGCCTGGGTTGCGGGTTCGCGACTTACCCCCGATCGATCTGGTTCTGGTCTCACACGCCCATTTTGATCACCTTCATCGCCCATCGTTGCGGGCGATAGTGCACCAAACGCTGCGAGAGCGCGGGACAGCGCCGGCCATTATCGTTCCTAGCCACGTTTCGGACCTTGTTTCGGACCTGGGATTCTCCGAGATCATCGAGCTGGATTGGTGGAACAATTCCCGCCAGGGCAATCTCGCCATCACTCATGTGCCTTCGCGCCACTGGGGAGCCCGCATTCTCAAAGATTCGCATCGGGGGTATGGTGGCTTTGTTCTAAAGGCAGGCAAACACTCGGTCTACCACGCTGGCGACACTGCTTACTTTGCAGGCTTTCGCGAAATCGGCAGGCGCTTGTCCCCTGAACTCGCGCTGCTCCCCATTGGAGCCTACAATCCACCGGCGTTCCGCAATGTTCACACTAATCCCGCGGACGCTACCCGTGCCTTTCTTGATCTCAACGCCCGCTGGATGGTGCCCATGCACTACGGCACGTTCCGCTTGTCGCACGAGCCCATGGATGAGCCGCTGCAGTTGCTGGAAAAGGAAGCGCGCGCAGCTGGAATTAGCGACCGCGTGGTGGTGATGGAAGAGGGTGTTACCAGATTCTTCTGAGGCGATCCTCAACCTGAAGTGTTTTGTTTCGCTGAGTTCCGGCCCTTCGTTTTGTAACAACCCTTTGACTATCGAAGCACCCTGTTTTGGTGTAAACTTCCTCCGCGAAACTTTCAAATTTAGGAGGTCTTCATGTCGGTTCAAGCCATTCCAAAGGGCTATCACACCATCACACCATTCATGACTGTGCGCGACGCCGCTCGCGCCATTGAGTTCTACAAGCAGGCCTTCGGCGCCAAGGAAAAGGGCGTCATGAAAGGACCGGACGGCAAGGTCATGCACGCTGAACTCGTTATTGGCGATTCCATCATCATGCTCGCCGACGAATTTCCCGAGTTCGGATCTTTGTCACCACAGAGCACCGGCGGCTCCGGCACGGGCCTTCATATTTACATTGAAGACGTCGACTCCGCCTTCGATCGCGCCGTGAAAGCCGGGGCGACGGTTGAAATGCCAGTCGCCGATATGTTCTGGGGTGATCGCTACGGCAAGTTGCGTGATCCCTTCGGCCACAAATGGTCGATCGGAACCCACAAGGCTGACCTGTCCATGGAAGAGATGAAAAAGGGAATGGACGAGACCATGGCCAAGATGCCGAAGAGCGCGTAAGGGCCTGGCCTGTTCTTGCAAGAAGGGCGGCCTGCTTTGAAGGGGCGCGGCTTTCAGCCGCGCCGCCGACCCCTTTAATTTTCCTCGCGGGCTTTAGCCCGGGAGGAGCCTCCCACCTGGCTCGCCCACGTACTCCCGACAGAACTCATCGGTAAACCAACAGAATCCTCAGATCACGCAAATTATTTCCGGTCGGGCCGGTCTCAATCGCGTCGCCTAGAGCACTGAAGAAGGGATCCACGTCAAAGCGCTCTAACGCGACCGCAGGGTCGAGCCCGCGACTCTGCGCCCGTTGTAGCGTACTGCCATCCACCACCGCGCCTGCTGCTGGACTATTGCCGTCGATGCCGTCAGTTCCCGCACTCAAGACGGTAATGTTCTCTCCCGCAATGTTTCGCGCACAGGCCAGCGCGAACTGTTGGTTGCGTCCTCCCACACCACCGTTTTTTACTTTCACTGTCACTTCGCCGCCGGAGATGAGGCATGCACGCGCCGACTCTTTTCCTAACTCGCGCACGCGTTTCAAGAGGTAACCTGCTGCGCGCTGGTAATCCCAGTCGTCACAGGTGTTGTCGACATGGACGACGAATCCGGCACGCTCGGCCGCGGCTTTTGCTTCTGCCACCACGGTTCCGTTTGAAAGCACAGTCCACCAACGCGAACGGTAAAAGGCCTGGTCGTCGGACTTGGGAGTCTCGTCGAGTGCGTGGCGCTCGAACGACTCGCGCGTAGCGGGGGGAAACTGACCTTCATGGAGCAGGCCATATTTCTGCGCGATGCGATAACAGTCTTCTGCGGTGGTCGAGTCGGGCATCGTCGGACCGGAGGCTAACGCATCGGGAGTCGTGTCGGGCACATCGGAAACTAGCAGCGAAACCTGTTGAGCAGGGTAGGCTGCCTGCGCCAACCGTCCGCCTTTGACCGCGGAGAGGTGTTTACGAATCGCGTTGATCTCGGCGATGGCTGCGCCGGAATGCACCAGAGCGCGATACGAGGCAATCAAATCGTCAAGTGGGATCTCGTCATCGATGGGCTTTTCGACAATTGAAGATCCTCCACCGCTCAGGAGATAGATGACCAGCGAAGCCGCGGTTTGCGCCTGCAGCAACTTCAGCATCGCCCCCGCCGCCTGAATTGACTCGCCATTCGGCATGGGATGTCCGCCACGAAAATAGCGAAAGCCGCGCACCTGCGATGCTGGCTCCAACGAACTGGCTACGATGCCTTCGAGCGCAGACGCGCCGACCAGCTCCGCCAATGCTTCGACCATCGTATGGCCAGCCTTGCCGATCGAAATGACCCGCACACTCGAATACGACTGCAGATCGTACAGGTCCTCGCAGATGCGTAGAGCCCCGCGCTCGCAACGCACCTGCCGCGCAAATGCTTTGGCGATCGAGGCTTCCGCGAGCGCATAGCGGAAGATTCCCATCGCGGTCCCACGCATTAGGCGGAATGTGCTTTCGTGCTCGGCGTCAGGCATGCAGAGGATTATAAGGAAGAGCTGTCCGCTGTGAGCTATCAGCGAAAAACACAGCCAGGGGGCGATAGAATGAACAGGCACGTTCTCCATGCCACACGGAATTGTCGGAAGCGCTGCCAGATTTAGCTGATAGCTGACGGCTGAGAGCTGACAGCATCCTTCACCCACGTCTCGATCGCTTCCCGCAACTCGCGCAAGCGTCCTTCGAAAAAGTGATCTGCGCCTTCGATCACCACCAATTTCTTCGGCTCCGGCAGCGATCGAACCAGCGCTTCCAACTTTGTCCGCGGGCCGAACTGATCACACGCTCCACTCACCAACAACTTCGGCTTGGCGCAATCGTGCAAGAAGTCAAACGTGTATATGCGGGGCAACTCAGTATCAGCAGCCACTGGAACTACCGGCGTTCCTACGCTGATCGCCGCTTTCACTCGCGAATCTGCGCACGCGGCTTTCAAGCCGACCGCGGCTCCGAAAGAAAATCCAGCGAATATGAGCGGCAAATGAAGTTCGTTATCGAGCCAGTCGAGCGCCGCGCGTACGTCATCCACTTCCCCGATCCCATGATCGTGGTCACCCTGGCTCAAACCCGTGCCGCGAAAATTGAAGCGCAACACGGGGAAACCAAAACTGTTTAACGCCTTCATGATGTGAAAGACGACCTTGTTGTGCAACGTACCACCAAACAGCGGATGCGGATGGCAAACGACCGCCGCATGAGAGGCGTTTTCCGCGCCTGCGTTGAGCAGCGCCTCCAGCCGGCCAGCGCGTCCGTTGATAGAAAACGACTTGATGGTCGAATTATGAGTTAACACAATGTTCAGAGTACAGGATGAATACCCGGCTTTGCTGGCATGTGAAGCGGGCGACTTTCGGACTCCGTCTCAACCGCGGCTTGTGGTTTATCCTTCTTCCATGGATGTAGTCGCGTTTACGCGCCAACTGGTTGACATTGAATCCATCACCGGCAATGAAGCTGCTGTCGGAGATTTTCTCTATCGCGAACTTTGTCGACTCGGTTATCAGGCAAGAAAGATCGAGGTCGAAGACAATCGATTCAATGTCTATGCGACCTCGCCCGACAATTTGCATCCAGTTGTAAGTTTTTCCACGCACATGGACACCGTGCCTCCATTCATTCCTTCTTCCGAGGATGTGGCGCGCATCTATGGCCGCGGCTCGTGCGACGCAAAGGGCATTATCGCGGCACAAATTGCCGCCGCTGAACGCCTGCGGCAGCAGAGCCTTCATGTCGGCATGTTGTTCGTTGTGGGTGAGGAGCGCGATAGCCTCGGCGCCAAAGTGGCGAACGAGCAAGCGGCTGGCTGCAAGTATCTGGTCAATGGCGAGCCCACCGAGAATCGCATTGCTCTGGCCTCCAAGGGCACACTGCGCGTCGAGTTGACGGCTTCGGGCCGTATGGCGCACTCGGCGTATCCTGAGCTGGGCGAATCCGCGATTAACAAGCTACTCGACGCTCTCGGTCGTCTTCGCGTCATGCCGTTGCCTTCTGATCCGGAGATTGGTCCGTGCACTTTGAATATCGGACTGATTGCAGGTGGGCGCGCACCTAATGTGATTCCTGACTATGCTCATGCGGATTTGCTTTATCGTCTTATCGGGCCGTCGCAGGACTTGCGCGGCCAGATTATGGCGACCGCGGGCCATCAGGTGAAGACAACGTTTCCTCTGGAGATCCCTTTCCTGCGCCTGCGCGCTGTTGACGGCTTGCCTACGATGACTGCTGCGTTCACTACCGATATCCCCTTTCTCAGCAACTGGGGTGAGCCGTTGCTGATCGGTCCAGGATCGATTCACGTCGCGCATACTGAGGGTGAGTACATCGAGAAGCAGCAACTTGCTGAGGCAATTGATTTGTACTGCAAGATCGCGAAGCAACTCGCGGGCTGAATAGAGGTGGCTAAGCTCGTCCCCAGGGCGAGTACTGCCAACGCGACTGCTAGCATTCGCAATCTGTACATAGATTTCCTCAGCACGGAGTTTGTGCGCGCGCGAGCATGCATGCGGGTTGGGCATCCCGCCCTGGTTGGCGTGAGACTTTTTTGCAACCGGCAAAATCGACTGATGCCGGCATGCCAGCGATTCGACGGGGTGGCGTACGGCGATGACCGTAGGTGCAGAATCGGGTGGGAGGGTTGCTTATCTCGCGGCAACGCAGGAAACGCTCTCTGCGCTAGGATAGGATTTACACTTGATGTGATGACCACCCAAACCCTGAACTCGCTCGCGCGCGCTTCCTCCTCCTACCTGCGCTCTGCCATGCACCAGCCCATTCAATGGCATGAGTGGGGCGGGGAGGCTTTTTCGGCTGCGCAACGGGAGAACAAGCCGGTGCTGCTCGACATTGGCGCGGTTTGGTGCCACTGGTGCCATGTGATGGACCGCGAGTCCTACGACGATCCTGAAGTGGCCGCCATTGTGAATGAGCATTTCATTGCGGTGAAAGTGGATCGGGATGAGCGTCCTGATATCGACAGCCGCTACCAGGCTGCGGTCAGTGCGGTCAGTGGGCAGGGGGGGTGGCCGCTCACGGCTTTTCTGACTCCCGATGGCAAGCCGTTTTATGGGGGGACGTATTTTCCGCCTACCGACGGCTATGGGCGTCCGAGCTTTAAACGCGTGCTGACCAGCATCGCTAACGCTTACAAGGAGAAACATGGAGACATCGTCGAGCAAGCAAAGATGGTCGAGAGCGCCATCGCGCAGTCAGAATCGTTTGCCGGACGCAGCGGGCAGGTTTCCGTGGGCGTCATTGACGCGATTGAGAAGTCGGCCCTCGCTATGTTCGACGCGCGCAATGGCGGCTTTGGGCAGGCTCCCAAGTTTCCGCATTCGTCGGCGATTGATCTTTTGGTCGAGCAGTACGTGCGGACCACGAGCGGAGCTTCGCTCCGCCCGGCGGCCGAGGGCGGCGGTCGCCGCATGGACCGTGCCGACCACGAACGTCTCCACGACGATCAGCAGCTGCGAACTCTCTTCGTCACCACGCTCGAGCACATGGCGAACGGCGGCGTTTATGACCAACTGGCGGGCGGGTTCCATCGCTACTCGGTCGATGAGCGGTGGGTTGTGCCTCACTTCGAGAAGATGTGCTACGACAACTCCGAGCTGCTGAAAAACTATGTGCACGCCTACCAGGCCACGGGATCAGAATTTTTCGGCGACGTGGCGCGCGACATCGTTCGCTGGATCGATGAGTGGCTGAGTGACCGCGAGCGAGGCGGCTTTTATGCTTCGCAGGATGCTGACATTTCCATGGATGATGATGGCGATTACTTCACCTGGACGGTGGACGAGGCGCGTGCCGTGCTCTCGGAAGACGAACTGGAGGTCGCGGCTCTTCGCTACGACATCAATGAAGTCGGCGAGATGCATCACAATCCCGCCAAGAATGTGTTGTACGTGCGGGCGCCGATTGAAGAAATCGGGCGAAGGTTGAATCTGGGGCCAGAACGGGTTAGTGAACTTCTGGAATCAGCCAAAAAGAAGATGTACGCAGCACGGCTGAAGCGTCCGACACCTTATGTCGATAAAACAATTTATGTCGGCTGGAACAGCATGTGTGTATCGGCTTACCTGGAAGCCGCAAAAGTTCTGAATCTTGATGAAGCGCGGCGATTTGCTTTGCGCTCGCTGGATCGCATTCTGTCGAAAGCGTGGAGACCTGGGCCAGGGAATGCAGACGACGGCGGCCGCGCCGCACGACTGCTTCATGTGGTCGCCTACTCCGATCCGAAGGCCGAGCACCGCGAAGTGTCGGGGCTGCTCGACGACTATGCCGCAACCGCGTTGGCTTGCCTCGATGCTTACGAAGCCACGGCTGACATCAGCTATTTCAGGTTCGCTCATGCTATTGCCGACGCCATGATCGTGAAGTTTTTCGACCCCACTTCGGGAGGATTCTTCGACACTGAGCCCCTAGCGGATGGCAACACTTTCGGCGTTCTCTCCACGCGGCGTAAGCCGTTGCAAGACTCGCCCACTCCGGCGGGGAATCCAATGGCCGCTATCGCACTGTTGCGACTGCATCGCTACACGGGGGATGCGGCCTATCGAGACCAGGCCGAGCAGACGCTCGAGACTTTCGCGGGCGTAGCGGAACAGTTTGGCATGTTTGCAGGAACGTACGGCATTGCCGTGGCTCACTTCTTCCATCCGCACGTGCAAGTGGTTGTGATCGCAGGGGATAACGCTGATAGTAGTGCAGCCGAATTGTATTCGGCAGCAGCCGCTTCATTCGCTTTCGGCAAAAGTGTGATTCGTTTGGCAGCAAACCAGGCGGTTGCGAACAACCTGCCTCCAGCGCTGGCCGCGACGATTCCTAACTTGCCGGACTTGACCTCGGGGAAATCTTTCGCTGTGGTCTGCTCGGGCTTCTCCTGCCAGCCGCCAGTTTCGGACCCTGGAAAGCTCCAGGAAGTGTTAGCCGCGGCAGCGTGACATCCCGAACTAGATCTTCTCCCAAAACCGGTTCTTCAAATCATTCTGGACATCTCTAGCATTCCCTACGGTAACGGCTGTATTGATCTCCAAAATCTGAATATGCAAACTTAGGGGGACAAAAAAAGGGCTGGCGGGTTATGAAGTTCCCGTCAGCCCTAAAGATTGCGAGCCCAAGTTTTCGGCCCAAGTTACTGTTTAGGTTACTTTGGTGACCTTGCGTTAGAAGATGCCTCCGATAACAATACTCACCAACGTTGTGATCGGTGGCTGGTTAGTGGTTTATCTGCACCGGCTCAGCATTGAGGGTGGGCACACGGGTATCGAGCCTCCGTCCAAGGCGGGAACCTGAGGAACGGCGGCCATTACGTATGTGCCCACTAGTCCGATCATCAGGACCGAAGTCCTGATTGCTCGTTTCATGGTTTTCTCCTTTATCGCGATGGGCTTCCAAACTGAGGAAAGTCAAGCGCGGCCCGCATTATAAGGCACAGGTCAAGCCTTCTGTGCAAAAACTTTCAACCTCGTCTGCCCCGTGCTGTTTTGCCGACCGCAATTCACACAATCTACAGTGATTTAAGCCTTATATACTCACAACAACTGCTAATCAATGAAGGTTTACTTTAGGTATTAGGGTGAGTGGTGCCATTCCGCAGGAACGAGTTACGAAAGCCGAACGGAGCGTTCCCGTTGGACGAGAGGGATTCTCTGTGGGGCGCCGCCCAGAGGTTAGGTTTTTGAAGTTATTCGAGGTGGAAGTGAAAAATCAAAACCGGCGACTCGGACTACTTCGCCTGCAACCGCAGAATTCGCTTGTGTTTCGCTCCCGGTTGAGGGCAGGGGAGCATTGACGGGGGTACGAGAAAGAGCTCGATCCACCATTCCTTCGAACATCGGGATTAAAGAATCCGCAGGAAAGGGGTGATGAATATCGGTTAGGCTTTGCTCCCAGCGTTGCGGTTGCAGTAGGGTAGCGGCAGCGTCCCGGGCCGGGCTCTTCACCAGCACGTAGACAAACCAGGTCAGCAGGGCGGAGTTGTAGGCGGCCATGTTGACCAAGTCCATTGACGTACGCCCAAGATGTTGCCCCACCCACGACGCAATCAGTGTGAGTTCGATCACGGCGTAACCGCCCAAGCCCAAGGCAATGCCGAAGCTGTGCTGCTTGCAGTTTACTCCCAGGTAATGGGCAAAGAACAAAAGGAACAATACCATGCCGACCTGAATGATGCGGACGCAGCGCTGCGTGGTGAGAATGGCCAGCATCCAGGGCGCCATCTCGTGCGAGTCACTGGAAACCGAAACCACTCCCGCCACGAGCAGCATTACCAAACCCGCCCACTTGAACAGAACCGAGCCCAGATCCCGTAGCGTGTGGAAGGGCTTGAAAACATCGAGAAAGATCTCATGAATGATCTTGAAGCCGAGAAATACGTTGATGGCGTTGCTGATCCAGTACAAGTAGAAGTAAGCCGAATAGTTATGCCTCAGGTAAGCGGGAAAGATGATGGCGAAGGACAGAATTTGTGTGACCACGTAGGCGAAGAAGTACATGAACTTGCGATGGAGGTTGCTCCGAAGCATGGCTATCGCGATCCCCGCTTCCACAAGGGGATGAGCAATCCAAAGAACGTCGTACAGAATCTTGATCTTCTCGCCCATGGGGGTAATCGCAACCGGCGCGACATGCCAGCAGGTGGAAGCAGCCAGGCGTAGCGCTGCTTTCCCGAGTAATCACTGCTTCTCCTTATAAAAGAAAACTAACCCTCTGGCGTCAGATGTTCAATGTACTGAGGTAACCATGGTAACGTTACCTTCTTGTCAACCCAGATTGAGATGGCAGACGGAAATATCAAAGACTACCGACCCCACCAAGTCGTCGGTTGGAGCACATATTCCTGTCCGAAGTGTGGGCAGCCAACCCGCACTCCGACTCGATTCAATCTTGCTGTGGGAAGATCGAGGAAATGCCGCCTTCAGTCATATCCACGGCGCAGACACCTTTGCTAACTGCTATACAGAGAAACCTGCGTGAACACATTGCATTGGTGCAGAGATCGACGCCGGGCAGGACTGTTTTCGACCAGGCGGATCTGCTTGTAGTCGACTCTGGCATATCCTCAGACACGTTCAACAAGATGGCTCGCGCTCGCCTGCAAAAGTCCGACGTCGATCATCGAATAGCCGAGGCGGTAGCGTACTTTATGGGTGTTGAGCGGCCTTTTGCGTGGTGGGTGGGACCCGGCTCGCCGGCTTTGACTCTCGAAGATCGACTACATGATTATGGTCTGGAGGCCAAAGAGTACGAGCTGGGCATGGCGATGGAGTTATGGGATCTCCCCCCGAAACTCGAGCGCCTGGGAGACCTTACGGTTCGGAGTGTGCCGGGCGCTGAGGAATTAACGGGCTTCGCTGGCGTATTTGCTGCGAGCTGGGAGCCGCCCGACCCAGCCGTATTTGAGTTCTACCAGAGGGCTGCCCCACTGCTGCTTCAAGACCAATGTCCGATAAAGCTTTTTGGGCTATCTGGATGATGAACCGGTGGCGAGTAGCGAGTTGTTTCTTACCGGAAGGATTGCAGGATTGTATTTCGTGTGCACGCGAAGAGAGTGTCGGGAGCGAGGTATCGGTTCCGCACTGACCTGGACGTCATCGGACGACGTGACGCCCGTAGACGAGGCATCCCGACCGCGGTTCTGCAATCCTCGGACCAGGGAAGGGGCATGTACACTCGCCTGGGATTCAATGCTCGCTGCAACTTGCCGAATTCACTAAGGGCGGAGATTGATTCACGTTCCGCCCGATTAGGTTCTTAGGCCTCGGGCACGGAGTGGATATAAGCGCGCATCATGCGCACCTCATCATCTTTGTCGGTCAAATCCTGGAGCAGGATGTCGCGTAAAGAGACCATGGCAACCAGCTTCCCTTCGTGACAGACAGGCAAGTGGCGAAAGTTGTTCCGCCGCATCACAGACATGCAATTGCCCAGTTCCTCATTCAGGCTGATGGTAAGAGGATCATCCGTCATTACTTCGGCGAGAGATGTACTGCGAGGATCGCGGCCCTCGGCCACCACTCGTTTCATCAAGTCGCGTTCCGAAAAAATTCCCACCAGTTGACCGTTATGCAGCACCGGCACGGCACCGATGTTGCGTTCGACCATGGCGCAGACGGTTTCGAGCACGGTCTGGCCGATGTCCGCCTGATAGGTGTCCTGATTCTTGATCAGATCGCAGATACGCATATCGATACCCCCACTGCTTACACGCTGAGCCGTCGAAAGGTACCACCGGGGCGCGAGTATATGCCGAAAGCAGATGCCAGAGAAGAGCCAAAAGGTTGGGTAAAGAACGAAAAACCCAAACTGGGAGGAGTGGGTGCACCTCTTCCCCAGAGGAAAGAGAGGGCTCTACGCTCTATTTCGCTGGCCGAGGGCGGTTTGCGGATTGTTCCTGGATAAAGATGAAGTAGGAGGAGTTCCACAACGCCGTGAGCAGGCTTCCCTTGGGGCGGGCCGTAAGGACGATATTGTATTCGTCCGATTCACCCAGGGTCGAGATGTCAAGAACATCGAGCGAGCGCTGTGCGGGCGTGGCCGCCTCGGGGGTTTGGGCCTTGGCGTGGGGCTCAATCACCGCCAATCGTGCAAGAAATTCGTGCACATCGGCGCCGCAGGGATAACCGGCGATCACGTAAGAAACGTCAGCGTCCTGCGTGGAGAAGTGCCAGGCCAGCGAGGCTGCCAGGTTTACCGCCCGCTCGTAGGCCGGCGACGAAATCGTTCCACTGGCGGGGTTGTCGAAAATCAGACGCAGCCTGCGCTCATCCTCGCGGCTGAACTCGCGCACCTTCAGAGAGCCCGATTTCGCACTGGACTTCCAATCCACGTGGCGCGCCGAGTCCTCTGGCATGTATTCGCGAATTCGATGGAGATCGGAACCACGACCGCGCACATAGCTCTCCAGTTCACCATTGATGAGTGGGAGAATTTCGTAGAACTCGTCGGTGGGGTCAACCGGCGGGTAGACAACAATCTCCCGCCGCAGAGCAATACGCCGGGTCTTGGTGAGAAATGCAAAGGGAAAACGTGTGGCCAGACCGAAGCTGTCTTCACTGTAGCGGCCGCGCCGATCGAAGTGCAATTCCAGATCGGCCGATAGTTCCGAGCGCGTGGGCAGGTATGGAAAGTAAGCCATGCCCTGGAAAATGCCGGGCGGCAGCGGAGCAACCGTCACGCGGCGCAGACGCCGGTCGGGCAGACGCACCCATGGCTGCTGCCTGGGTCGTTTTGATGGGAACACGAATGTCGTCGGCTCCCATTTCCACTTCAAGAGCTGCTTCTTTTTTTCTCTGCGTGCAGGCACAACGCGAATGGAGAACGAGGGTAAAAAGCGTCGCGAATTTCGCAGCACGATCCGGCCCTGTACCGTGAGGCCTGCAAAAAGATGCTGGGGAAGGCGCACATCCAGTTCTAATCCCCGTAAGACCAGGGCAGAAACGAAGCCCGAAACCAGGATGCCAGCCAGCATGGCGGCGACCACAATGTAGAGCAGGTTATTGCCCGTGTTCAGGGCGGCGATGCCAATCACCAGAGTGACTAGAACATACACCACGCCGGCACGCGTCACCTCGAAATCAAAACTTTCGCGCAGACGTTCTACCGCCACTCGCCGGGCCAAATAAGGCACAGTGACCAGCCCGACCAAAGTGGCCAAGAGCAGGGAGATCGAAGCCAAAATGACCGTCGCCCAGAGGTTTCCTGCATCGCGCGATACGGTGGAAAATAGCGCTGCAGCGAAGGCCAGCCCTAATCCCACTAGAGCAAGCAGAAACTTCGCCCACACTTCAGGGGCTGGGGAATGCAGCCATTCGAATACCGAGCCAGAACCGGAAGCATTGGACTTCAACGAATCTGGGTATGGAGATTGCACTGATCGCAGACTAGCATCGTCGGGAACAAGGATCAATCAGCATTGAAGTGCAAAGAACGCCTTCGTAACTCTGATTGCGCAGACCGGCCGGTGAATCAAGTGGTCGCGTTAGCCTGATGGAGCGGCAATCAGGGACTGGCTCTCCCCCCTGAAACAGGCGAATAGCTTGAGCTCAAACTTCATTGTCAGTATTCCGCCAGTTCCTTCATGGCGCGGAACAGATCGTTTGTCTGCGGCAGGATGGCGTCTTCGAGAATTGGCTGATAGGCCACAAACGTGTCCTGGGCGGCTATGCGGCGAACTGGTGCATCGAGATGCTGAAACAATTGATCAGCGATACGCGCGGCGATCTCTGCACCGTAGCCCCAGCTTAGGGTGTCTTCGTAGGCCACCAGCACGCGGTTGGTTTTCGAAACAGAAGCCGCGATAGTTTCCCAATCAAAGGGATTCAAGCTGCGCAAGTCAATGAGCTCGACGTGCACGCCATGCTCGCGCTCGATCTTCTGCGCCGCCTGCAGCGCTCGGGGCACGACCGCACCGTAAGTGATGACAGTGAGGTCGGTGCCCGGATTCACGATCTTGGCCTTGCCGAAGGGAATCGTGTAATCCGGCCCAGGATATGAGGCACGACCGTAGGTCTCGCGGTACAAGCGCTTATGCTCGAGGAACAGCACGGGATCGTCGCAACGGATCGCGGTTCTGAGTAGTCCTGCGGCATCGAGAGCGTTCGATGGGAAGACGACTCTCAGTCCTGGGATGTGCGCGAAAATACTCTCGCCGCACTGCGAGTGATATATTGCGCCGCCAGTAAGGTATCCGCCGATGGCCACGCGAATCACGCAGGGAGCAGAGAATCCGTTATTCGAGCGCCAGCGGATTACCGGCAACTCGTCGCGCAACTGCATCATCGCCGGCCAAATGTAATCGAAGAATTGGATTTCTACCACGGGCTTGAGTCCGCGCGTGGCCAAACCCGTCGCTCGGCCCACAATGGCGGCCTCGGCTAGGGGCGAATTGAACACGCGGTCGGCTCCGAACTCACACTGCAGGCCGAAGGTGAGCTTGAAGACTCCGCCCTTCCCTTTCACCAGCTTGCGCTTCAAATATTCTTCACGGCTGCAGTCGGCGACGTCTTCGCCAAAGATCACGATGCGCTCATCGCGCTTCATCTCGTCGCGCAGGGTGGCGTTGATCAGATCGGCCATCGTCTTCGCCGCCGGTTTCTTGCCTTCAGCGTCGACCGGAACGGGAACTGGCTGCGTCTCGAATGCGGCCGATGTCGGATCAATATCCGGCGAATAGACAAAGTCTTTTACAGTCTCTGGAGCCGGAGGCAAAGCGCTGAGCGCATGGTCTACGGCCTCTTGCAATTCGTCATCCACCTGCTTCTCGAGCTGAGTGATTCCCTTTTCGTCGAGAATTCCTTCGCGCAGCAGAAACATTTGCGTACGCGAAACCGGGTCTCGCGCCGCGTCACGTTCCCGCTCGGTTTCAGGACGGTAAAGCCTTTCGTCGTCGGAGAGCGAGTGAGAATACGGACGGATCACGTGCGCGTGCACGAACGACGGGCCGTGGCCTTCGCGGCAATATTTCGCGGCGCGCTGAAACGCCGAGTAACTCGCGACAGGATCCGTGCCATCGACTTCTTCAAAGTGAAAGTTCGGAAAACCAGAAACCAGCCGTGAAATACTTCCCCCTGCGGTCTGCGCCTCCACGGGCACGGAGATCGCGTATCCGTTGTCCTCGACGCAGAAGATGAGTGGCAGCTTGTCGATCGCGGCGGCATTCATCGCCTCCCAGAACTCGCCTTCGCTGGTGGTACCGTCCCCCAGCGAGACGTAGGTGACTTCATCACCGTGGAAGGTCACATTCTTGAATTGACGATAGTCAGGCGCCCCAGCATTTGCGCTGGGGGGCTCGGCGGCCTTGGGATGACGAGTGAGATAACGTCCAGCTTCGGCGCACCCTACGGCCTGAAGAATCTGCGAACCAGTGGGCGAAGACTGAGTGACAACGTTCAGCCGCACATAGCTCCAGTGCGAGGGCATTTGCCGCCCACCCGAGCTAGGATCGTCTGCCGCCCCCACTCCCTGCAGAAACATTTCGTAGGGTTTGGCTCCGAGCGCCAGGCAAAGCGCTCGGTCGCGATAATAGGGATAGAACCAATCATAGCCCGGCTTGAGCACCAGTCCCGCAGCAGTGCCGATGGCCTCGTGTCCTGCGCCCGACATCTGGAAGTAGATTTTTTGTTGCCGCTTAAGAAGGATCTCCCGGTCGTCGATCTTCCGGGAGGTGTACATGATGCGGTAGGCGTCGATCAGTTTTTCCCGCGTAAGGCCTTCATAATCCTTGCCTTTCCTTGCGCGGTCTGCCGTGATGGCCAGCTTGGGGTCGGTTTTCGTGGTCGCCATCCGATTCCTTAGGTTACTTAGATTCGGCTCGTTTAGATTCGATTGCCAAGCCTTCCGTCTACCCCACGGGCGAAACTACAGGCTGCATTGTAAATGCTGACCGGCTGTTGGGAACATACTGGAATTCAAGAAAAAATCAGATTCCTGTCGTGGGCATCAGGCTATTCGGAAAGTTTCCGTCGTCTTTGCCCTTGCCTGCGTCTGGAGTTCAATGTTGCAACTCAGCTGGATAAAATCTAGCCCTGATCGACGAGCAGCTCCGCCAGGAGTTGCTTGAGGTGCAGGCCGAAGACGTAAGAGTGCGCGAAGGACTTGTGGCCTCGGGGCAGCCTGGCGAAGGCTACGTTCCTAGGATGGAGGTCGTCCACATAAAAATGCGGCACGCTCACCGCAACTGATCGAACGGTATGGATGGCCTGGCGAGGATCTCGCAGGTCAAGGATGGGGCGGAAGGGGCGTGGCTCATCGCCCAGCAGGCCATTGGCGAGCCGGACTTCCAGCGGCGGGCGTTGAAGCTGCTTCGGGGTTGCGGGGTTGAGGTCGGGTGCCTGCCTGGCATGCGGCCTGCTTCGAAAACAGAGACGCGATGTATGAGGGCCGCCCACAACGCTATGGCACGCAATGGAGGGATGATCCCCAGGACGGACGCACCGGTCCTGGACTCTGGCTGAGGCCCAGTCGTGTGAATGAATTGCGCGTCTCGGTAGGGCTGACCTGCTGCGTTCAATCCCCGAACCTGGCCCGATGTCCCGCAGAGAACCGGCAACGTATGGAAGGTGGTGGATGTGGGGTGGCAAGGTTGGCTTGTGGCCAGAACCGCCCTGCCTGTTAGCCGGCCCCGGACCCGGTAAATGGGACGAACTGCTGGTTTGGCTACTACAGGAAACACCCTAGAGAGCAACCCTCGGCTATTGTGTTACGAATTTGGTAAGAACCTGTACCTAGGGGGTTTGCGCCTTTAGGCTGAAATGCTAAGTTTGGCATCGAAGGCAATCACGACATCTCTGCTGATGAGCACTTCTCGACACCCCTTCCTCCCCCGCAGCGGTATTGTCCAATTGTCGACGTCCCTCTTTCATTTGTTTGCACATCGGAAAAACGGGAAGTAATAATGAAAAAGCTGGTTTCCGAAGACTCAACCTTCCTCGTCCCCGGAGACGATGACCATGAAAAGAAATAGCACGAACGCGACTGCCGCGGTTGCCAATCGCGAGCCCAAGGTGCCCGCAGAGGGCAAATCGATTGCCGAGGCTAAGACGCCGGTGAAGAGCAACGGGAATTCTGGATCAAGTGGGGAACCTGTTTCCGTCGATCTCAGCGTCATCCTCGGAGCCCTCAACACCATGCGCGATGGAGATTTTTCTGTGCGCCTCCCGGTGTCCTGGACCGGGCTCGCGGGAAAAGTGGCAGACACGTTTAACGAAATCGTGGCCGCCAACCAGCAAATGGCGCAGGAATTGAAGCGCGTCGGGCAAGTGGTCGGCAAAGAAGGAAGAACGCGAGAGCGCACACGATTCCAGGAATCGAGGGGCGCGTGGGGCGAGATGGAAGTCTCGGTTAACACGCTGGTAGAAGATCTGCTCCGGCCGACTGCGGAAGTCACTCGTGCCATCGCGGCCGTGGCGCAGGGCAATTTGACGCAGACCGTGCGACTGGACGTGGATGGCCGCCCGCTTGAAGGCGAGTTCTTGCGCTCGGCCAGCATCGTCAACACCATGATTCAGCAGCTCGGCGTATTCACCGCTGAGGTAACCCGCGTTGCACGCGAGGTCGGAACCGACGGCAAACTCGGTGGCCAGGCGTTGGTCCCCGGCGTAGCTGGTACGTGGAAGGATCTCACTGACTCCGTAAACTCCATGGCCAGTAACCTCACCGGCCAGGTTCGTAACATCGCCGAAGTGGCAACCGCTGTGGCCAGCGGTGATCTTTCCCGCAAAATCACTGTTGACGTACGCGGCGAAATTCTTCAGCTCAAAGAAGCTATCAACAGCATGGTGGACCAGTTACGGTCTTTTGCTTCCGAAGTAACGCGCGTGGCTCGTGAGGTAGGTACTGACGGCAAGCTTGGTGGTCAGGCTGTTGTGGTGGGCGTGGCCGGTACATGGAAAGATCTTACCGACTCCGTTAACGCCATGGCGGGAAACTTAACGGCTCAAGTCCGAAACATCGCCGAAGTCACTACCGCCGTGGCTCGCGGCGATTTGTCGCGCAAGATCACGGTGGACGTGAAAGGGGAAATTCTCGAACTCAAAGACACCATCAACACCATGGTGGACCAGCTCAACGCGTTCGCTGGCGAAGTGACGCGCGTGGCCCGCGAAGTCGGCACCGAAGGAAAGCTCGGCGGACAAGCACAAGTGCCCGGCGTCGGCGGCACCTGGAAAGATCTCACCGACAACGTGAACTTCATGGCCAGCAACCTGACCGGCCAGGTGCGAAACATCGCCGAAGTGGCGACGGCCATCGCGAACGGCGATCTTTCTCGCAAGATTACGGTCGACGTACGGGGCGAAATCTTGCAGCTCAAAGAAACGCTCAACACGATGGTCGATCAGCTCAACCGCTTCGCCGGTGAAGTTACGCGTGTGGCCCGCGAAGTGGGTACGGAAGGCCGCCTGGGCGGACAGGCCAACGTGCCCGGCGTGGCCGGAACTTGGAAGGATCTCACCGACTCCGTCAACTCCATGGCCGGAAACCTAACCGGCCAGGTGCGAAACATCGCTGAAGTGACCACGGCTGTGGCTCGTGGCGATTTGTCGCGCACGATCACGGTGGACGTGAAAGGTGAAATTCTCGAACTCAAGAATACGATCAACACCATGGTCGACCAGCTTAACGGGTTCGCCGGCGAAGTAACCCGCGTGGCCCGCGAAGTGGGCACCGAAGGCAAGCTGGGCGGCCAAGCGCAGGTGCCCGGCGTGGCCGGCACGTGGAAGGATCTCACCGACAACGTGAACTTCATGGCCAGCAACCTGACGGGCCAAGTTCGAAATATTGCCGAAGTGGCGACTGCCGTGGCTCGCGGCGATTTGTCGCGCAAGATCACGGTCGACGTGAAGGGCGAAATTCTCGAGCTCAAGGACACTCTGAACACGATGGTGGACCAGTTGCGTTCTTTCGCATCGGAAGTGACGCGCGTGGCCCGCGAAGTCGGTACTGACGGAAAGCTGGGCGGCCAGGCCCAGGTGCCCGGTGTTGGTGGAACCTGGAAAGATCTCACCGACTCCGTCAACTCCATGGCCAGCAACTTGACTGGCCAGGTTCGTAATATCGCAGAAGTATCCACCGCCATTGCCAGCGGCGACTTGTCAAAGAAAATCACCGTGAACGTCAGCGGTGAAATTCTCTTGCTCAAGGAAACCATCAACACGATGGTCGATCAGCTCAACGCGTTCGCCGGGGAGGTAACGCGCGTGGCCCGCGAAGTCGGTAGCGAAGGCAGGCTCGGGGGACAGGCTAACGTTCCCGGCGTCGCCGGAACCTGGAAAGATCTCACCGACTCAGTGAACTCCATGGCCGGAAACCTCACCGGCCAGGTCCGTAACATCGCCGAAGTGACGACGGCCGTGGCTCGCGGCGATTTATCGCGCAAAATCACGGTCGACGTGAAGGGAGAAATTCTCGAACTCAAGAACACCATCAACACCATGGTGGACCAACTCAACGCGTTCGCCGGGGAGGTAACCCGTGTGGCCCGCGAAGTCGGTACTGACGGAAAACTCGGCGGACAGGCCCAGGTGCCAGGAGTGGCCGGCACATGGAAGGATCTTACCGACAACGTCAACTTCATGGCCAGCAACCTGACTGGTCAGGTGCGAAACATTGCCGAAGTCGCTACTGCTATCGCGAACGGCGATCTCTCCAAGAAAATCACCGTAGACGTGCGCGGCGAAATCTTGCAGCTCAAAGAAACCCTGAACACGATGGTCGAACAGTTGCGGTCGTTCGCTGCTGAAGTGACCCGCGTAGCCCGCGAGGTGGGTAGCGAAGGGCGGCTCGGTGGACAGGCCAACGTCCCCGGCGTCGCCGGTACGTGGAAGGATCTTACCGACTCCGTGAACGCCATGGCGGGAAATCTTACCGGTCAGGTGCGTAACATCGCCGAAGTGACTACGGCCGTGGCTCGCGGCGATCTGTCTCGCAAAATCACGGTAGATGTGAAGGGAGAAATTCTCGAGCTCAAGAACACTATCAATACGATGGTGGACCAACTCAACGCGTTCGCGGCTGAAGTAACCCGCGTGGCCCGCGAGGTCGGCACCGACGGCAAGCTCGGCGGCCAGGCGCAAGTGCCCGGCGTCGCCGGCACGTGGAAGGATCTCACGGACAACGTAAACGTCATGGCTGCCAACCTGACCGAACAGGTACGCGGCATCGTAAAAGTCGTGACCGCCGTTGCCAACGGCGAGCTGACTCAGAAACTGACGGTGAACGCCAAGGGAGAAGTCGCAGCCCTGGCCGAAACCATCAACAACATGACCGGCACGCTTGCTACTTTCGCCGATCAGGTTACGACCGTCGCACGCGAGGTCGGCGTTGAAGGACGTCTTGGTGGCCAGGCCAACGTGCCCGGCGCCGCCGGTACGTGGAAAGATCTCACCGGTAACGTAAACCTGCTGGCCGACAACCTGACCAACCAGGTGCGGGCGATTGCCGAAGTCGCGACGGCTGTGACCAAAGGCGACCTGACCCGCTCCATTCAAGTGGAAGCCAGCGGTGAAGTCGCGGAACTCAAAGACAACATCAACACCATGATCGACAACCTGCGCCTCACCACCGATCGCAACACGGAGCAGGACTGGCTCAAGACTAACCTGGCCCGCTTCACTGGCATGTTGCAGGGCCAACGCGATCTCACGACGGTGGGACGGATGTTGCTGTCAGAACTAGCTCCCCTGGTCAATGCTCAGCAGGGCGTGATCTACCAAATGGAAAGCGATGAATCGGCAGAGATGGTCCTGCTGTCGGCTTTTGCAGGCGATGGAGAAGACGGACATCTGCGGCGTTTGAAGATTGGAGAAGGTCTGGTCGGACAGTGTGCGGCGGAAAAGCGGCGAATGCTGATCACCGATCTGCCGCCGAACACCATCGCCGTCCGCTCCGGCTTGTTCCAGGCCGTACCGAGAAATGTGATCGTGCTGCCGGTTCTGTTTGAAGATCGCGTCAAGGCGGTGATCGAACTGGCATCGTTGGGCGCCTTCACTGCCTCCCAGTTGGCGTTCCTTGAACAATTGACGGCCAGCATTGGTATCGTGCTCAACAGTATTGAGGCCACAATGCAGACCGAAGGCTTGCTGAAACAGTCTCAGCAATTAGCCACCGAGCTGCAAACCCAGCAAAAAGAACTGCAGCAGACCAACGAGCAGTTGGCCCAGAAAGCTCAGCAGCTCGCCGAGCAGAACGTTGAAGTGGAACGCAAGAACCAGGAAATCGAACAGGCACGCCGGGCGCTGGAAGACAAAGCCAAAGAACTGGCGCTGACTTCGAAATACAAATCCGAATTCCTGGCCAATATGTCTCACGAGCTGCGTACGCCGCTGAACAGCATCCTGGTTCTAGGGCAGCAGCTCAGCGATAACCCAGATCTGAATCTGACGCCCAAGCAAGTTGAGTTCGCCCGCACCATTCATGCGGCCGGAACCGACTTATTGAACTTGATTACCGACATTCTCGACTTGTCGAAGATCGAGTCCGGCACAGTTTCCGTCGAAGCGGAAGAAGTCTTCTTCGGCAGCCTACTCGATATGGTGGCCCGGCCGTTCCGGCACGAGGCGGACAACCGGCAAATCGACTTCGAGGTGCAGTCGGATCCGCACCTTTCCCGCAGTCTGGTTACCGACTCCAAGCGCTTGCAGCAGGTCTTGAAGAATCTGCTTTCGAACGCTTTCAAGTTCACCGAAGAGGGCGGCGTGAAACTCTCTGTGTCTGAGGCCAAAAGCGGATGGAGTGAGGAGCATCCCGTCCTCGCGAAAGCGGCGTCGGTGGTAGCCTTCGAGGTCAGCGACTCTGGTATTGGTATTGCTCCGGAGAAGCAGCGAATCATCTTTGAGGCCTTCCAGCAAGCCGACGCCGGCACCAGCCGCAAATACGGCGGCACCGGCCTGGGATTGGCAATCAGCCGCGAGTTGGCAAGCTTGCTGGGCGGTGAAATTCAGTTGCGCAGCACTCCTGGCAAGGGCAGCACGTTCACCCTTTACCTGCCGCAAACGTACGTGGGACCCTCCAGCTCTACCGTGCCGGCGGCAGATCGCAGATCTTCAATTTCTTCTTCACAACTTGAATTGGCCGCTGCCAAGGCGGCGGAAATGCCGGTGGAAAAGATCCCTGACGACCGGGAGAGTCTGCAGCCGGACGATGCCGCCTTGCTGGTCGTGGAAGACGACCCGCACTATGCTCGTGTGTTGTGTGATCTGTCGCGCGACAAAGGATTCAAAGTCCTGGTCGCGACGCGCGGAGCGGAGGCGCTGGCGCTCGCTCGCGAGTATCATCCCACCGCAATATCACTGGACGTTTTCTTGCCGGACATGCTGGGCTGGACCGTGCTCAACCATCTGAAGCAGGACGCGGCCACGCGGCATATCCCGGTCCAAATGCTGACCTTGGATGAGGACCGACAACACGGCCTGGCACGTGGAGCGTTTGCATTTGTGACCAAGCCCAGCACTCCACAGGGTCTGGACGCGGCGCTGTCCCGTATCCGGGAGTATTCGACGCCACGGCGCAAGAAATTGCTGGTGGTCGAGGACAATCCGGTCGAGCAGTTCAGCATCAAGGAATTGCTCGGATATGACGACATCGACACCGAGATGGTTTCCACTGGCCAGGAGGCACTGGCCGCCGTTAACGGTCAACATTTCGACTGCGTTGTGCTTGATTTGCGTCTGCCCGATATGTCAGGCTTTGATGTCCTCGAGCGGCTCCGCGATACTCCATCCCTAAGCGACCTACCGGTCGTTGTGTTTACCGGCAAGGAATTGACGCCTGAGGAGGACGCTCGACTGCATACGCTGGCACGCAGCGTAGTGGTGAAGGGGGTTGAATCTCCAGAGCGGCTGATGGATGAAACGGCGTTGTTCTTGCACCGCGTGATCGCCGACCTTCCTCCCGAGAAGCAGAAGATGATCGACCGGCTGCATCGTTCGGATGAAGCCCTGGTGGGGAAGAAAGTGCTGGTGGTCGATGACGACGTACGAAACATCTTCGCGCTCAGCAGCGTGCTGGAGCGTCGTGGAATGATCGTGCTGACAGCGGGAACTGGCCGGGAAGCGATCGCGACGATAGAATCCACTCCGGATGTCTCGATTGTATTGATGGACATCATGATGCCCGAGATGGACGGCTATGCCACGATGCACGTGATACGCCAGAATCCTTCATTCCGGAGACTGCCGATCGTTGCCTTGACGGCAAAAGCCATGAAAGGAGATCGCGAGAAGTGTCTCGAAGCGGGAGCCTCTGAGTACCTGGCGAAGCCAGTTAACACCGACCAATTGCTTTCCGCGTTGCGTATGTGGTTGCACAGATAACGGCATGAATTATTAGGCATGGGGAATCTTTGGGGGACGCTCCATGCCAAACACACGACCAGCTATGAAGGACAGAGTCAACATACTGATGGTGGACGATCAGCCCGCCAAGCTGCTCAGTTATGAAGTCATGCTAGGCGAGCTCGACGAGAATCTGATCAAGGCCAGTTCGGCGAAAGAAGCCCTGGAATCATTGCTGAAGAACGACGTCGCGGTCGTGCTCATGGACGTGAGCATGCCTGAGGTTGACGGTTTCGAATTGGCGAACATGATTCGCCAACATCCCCGCTTTCAGAAGACGGCGATCATTTTTATTTCCGCGGTGCACCTCACCGACGTTGACCGGCTCAAGGGATACAAACAGGGCGCCGTGGATTACATCTCGGTACCGGTTATTCCGGAACTTCTGCGGGCCAAGGTCAGCGTCTTTTCCGAGCTACATCGCAAAACCCGGCAGCTCCAAACCTTGAATCGTGAACTGGAACGCCGTGTTGAAGAACGAACGGAGGAATTAGAGAAGAGAAGTCAAACGCTGCAGCAGCTCAACCGCGAGCTGGCGCGCAAGAATCAGGAACTCGACGCCATCATCCACACTGCGCCAGACATTATTTTCAGCCGGCAGGCGGACGGCTCCAGGGATTACATCAGCGATCGATTCTACGATTACACCGGAGCTGACTCAGGGTCGGCGAATGGCTTTGGCTGGCTGGACTATGTGCATCCAGATGACAAGGAACACGCCATGGCGCACTGGTTGGGTTGCGTCGAATCGGGAGCTAACTACGAGGCCGAATATCGCATTCACTCGCGCGATGGCGCCTATCGCTGGTTTCGCGCTCGCGCCTTGCCGATTCGCGACCCGAAGGGAGAGATCGTCAAGTGGTACGGCACCTGTTCCGACATTCACGACAGTAAGATGCTGGAACAATCGATTCGCGATAGCGCGGCAGAACTGGAAAAGATGGTCGACGAAAGAACCGCCGAGTTGCGCCGGCTTTCTGTCCGCCTGTTGTCGATGCAGGACGAGGAGCGGCGCCGCATCGCGCGCGACCTGCACGATGGCTTGGGACAGGAGCTTGCCGTGGCCAAGATGGTCTTGGGCAAATCGCTGGGGCCAAACTCGACGCCAGCGGAAAAGCAGGTGGCCAGCGAAGCCAGCGAAATCATTGATCGCGCCATCCAACAGGTACGCAGCATGTCTCACCTCTTGCATCCGCCCTTGCTGGATGAAGTTGGACTGCTTTCGGCGCTCTCCTGGTACATGGAGGGACTGACGAAGCGCAGCGGCATCGAGACTTCATTCGAGGTCCAGCCTGACTTCCCGCGGCTTGCGCCAGAACTGGAGACCGCGATCTTCCGCATCGTTCAGGAAGCGCTCACCAATGTCTTCAAGCATTCGGAAGCGCGCAAGGTCTGGATCAATCTCAGCCGGCGAGACAGTCAGACGATCGTTTCGGTGCGGGATGATGGCAAGGGAATCAAGAAACGGACGGCAGACCTGCAGCCCGACAGTATTGGCATTGGCCTTGGGGGAATGCGGCAACGAGCCAAGGAATTTGGCGGAGAGTTGCGGCTTTGCAATGCTCAACCGGGCACGCTGGTGGAGCTCGTGATTCCCGCTGGCAGATCGGTTTCCGAGGAAACTCCTACTCCGGCCTGATAAAACGAAACCAGCGGCCGCCTGCGACGCGCCCATTAGCCGCATGACTCTCATTGCTTCCGGATGCGCTACGCTGGGAGCACGCAGGCACTGAAGACCTCAAAGCGATCACCGGCGTGAGGTAAGAGTGTCTCGGCCATTGGCGGCGCTGAATTTCACCTGTGGAGAATCAGCTCCTGCACTCTTCAGCGGCTCCTCTCGTCACTTCTGTCGTGGACGGCCAGAATCGCGTGGGGTTACCGAAGCAACGAAAAAGCAGGGTAGCGGCAATCGCCCCAGTCAGTTGCGCCACCATGAAGCCGGGAGCGTCAGCAGGACGAATCCCGGCAAAGGTGTCGCTGGCAGCGCGGGCCAGTGTAACCGCGGGATTGGCAAATGAAGTCGAAGCCGTGAACCAATACACCGCAGTAATATACGCTCCCACGGCAAAGGCGACTGCTGTGGGCCGAGTGCGAGAGCATCCCCCAATGACCGAGAGCAATCCGAAGGTAGCGATGAACTCGCTCCACAACTGGGCGCGCCCCACTGCGCGCGTGAGGACAAGGAGAACAGCGGCATCCCGAACATGATGTGCGCCGCGCCCACTCCACTGAGAGCACCGACCATGTGGGCAACAATATAGGCTGGCGCTTCCCACCAGGCGATTCCACCCCGTAAGGCATCGGCGATGGTGACGGCGGGGTTGAAGTAAGCGCCGGAGATGGTAGCAAAAGTTAGAATCAAAGCCACTAACGCTGCGCCGGTGGCCAACCTGTTCGCAAGCCGAGCGATCGCAAGGTTGCCGCTTGCCAGGCGTTCGGCCATGATTCCGGACCCCCGACCACCGCAGCAAGAAGGAACGCAGTGCCGAGAAACTCCGCCACAACGCGGGCGCTCAGATTGAAGTTCATTGATGTCCAATCTTCTCGACTTCCCTCTTCAGTGAAAGACTGTCGAGACTGGCGAACGGGAGCCCGAGGAATAAGCCAATGCGTCTCTCAAGGTGAAAGAAAGCCTCGCGGTAAGCTTCCTCCACCTGCTCTTCAGTTCCCCGCACTGCAGCAGGATCGGAAATGGCCCAATGTGCAGTTACAGGGTGACCGGGCCAAACCGGGCAGACCTCTTTGGCGGCGTTGTCGCAGACGGTAAGAATGAAATCGAGCTGGGGAGCATCTTCGCCCGCAAATTCGTCCCAGCTCTTGCTTCGGAGGCCACGGGTCCAAAGACGGGCTCGTTTCAACTGCCGTAACGCCTCAGGCCGAACCGCTCCCGTGGGATGACTCCCGGCACTGTAGGCATGGAAGCCGGGCTTACCTTTGGAATTCAGGATTCCTTCAGCCATGATGGAGCGCGCTGAATTTCCCGTACACAGAAATAAAACATTGCGGACGCCTGGCATAGCGAATGACCTGGGCTCGCGTTAGCCGCAGCAGGTCGGACCGCAGCACGCCTGCTGTTGGAGTTTCGGTTTCACGGCGCGGACGAACGCGCTCATGAATTTTCCATCCACTTGGGGAGCGAGAGCGTCAACATCGATTCCCTGCTCGGTGAGGAATTCGCGAGCGTCTTCCGTGCAATAGATGCGGGTAGGTTCGAGGTCGATCTGTTCAAATCCGGCGGCTCTGAGCTTGCCGCGATATTCGTTCTCCTCCAGCGCTCCGGCGATACAACCGACCCAGGCGAGTACGCTCTGGCGAATCTCAGGCAGCATTTCGCCACGCGTGACTACGTCGGAAACCGCGAGGCGACCCCCGGGTTTGAGCACGCGAAAGGCTTGGCGCAGAACCCGATCTTTGTCGGCGGAGAGATTGATGACGCAGTTGGAGATGATCACGTCCACAGAGTTGTCGGGCAGCGGAATATGCTCAATCTCACCTTTCAGGAACTCAACCTTCTCCAACCCCGCTCTGCGCTTGTTTTCGTTGGCCAGGGCCAGCATTTCATCCGTCATGTCGAGCCCGTACGCTTTGCCCGTGGGCCCGACGCGCTTGGCGCTGAGCAGTACGTCGATGCCGCCGCCCGAGCCAAGATCGAGCACTATCTCGCCGGGATTCAGCTTGGCCAGCGCGGTCGGATTGCCGCAGCCTAGCGAGGCCAGCAACGCTTCTTCTGGAATCTGAGTGGCCTCGAACGCGTCATAAAGATTGGAAGTGATCGGATCGCCACAACCGCTAGCGGAAGACGCGCCGCAGCAGGAGCTACCTCCCGAGTTCACGCGGCGCGCGGCCTCGCCATACTTCTGCTTCACGACTTCTTTGATATCTCTGACGCCTTCCTTCGTCGCGGTGGTGCTCATGCGCAGTCCTCCTACTTACAGATTTGAATGATCGCTTCCGGTTTAAGTGCCTTGTTGCGCGTACAGCACTCGGTATACAGGAACCGCAACAACTCCTCGAGCGCTTCGGTGTCAGCGCTGTAACGCAGAAAAGTGCCTTGCCGCTCGATTTGCACCAAGCCCTCGGTCTTCAGCTTCTCCAAATGGTGAGACAGGGTCGAATTCGGGATGTCGAGCTCGCCCTGAATGTCTCCGACGACCAGCCCTTCCGGATGCGCCGAGAGTAACAATTGCATGATGCGCAAACGAGGCTCGGTCCCCATGGCCGAAAACATGTCGGCGTACTTGGCAATAGGTTCGCTGTTCTTGCCCGCGGCGTGGATGACTGCCATACTTCGATAATACTAGAAATATAGGATAATGTCGAGTGTAAAGTGCTGATTTTGGACCGTAGACGCTTTCACGCAGCCCCGCCAAACTCACTGCTGAGTGCTGAGCGCTGAGTGCCATTTGACGCCGCTTCCCTTCCCGCCAATCGTTTATCCTGAGAGCAGATGATTCACCGCCGGCGTCCATTCGATCCGCCCTCGATCAGACTTGTTATCTTCGATCTCGATGGCACGCTGATTGACTCGCGCCTCGACCTCGTCCATTCGGTCAACGCAGCGCTGCGCCATATTGAGCGGCCCGAGTTGCCCGGGGACGTCATCGCCAGCTATGTCGGCGATGGTGCACCCATCCTGATTCAGCGAGCCTTGGGGGCGGAAGCCAGTGACGAAGCGCTGGTTCGCAAGGGATTAGAGTTCTTTCTGGCCTACTACCGCGAGCACAAGTTGGACTACACGCAGGTTTACGAGGGGCTGGTGAATGCACTGACTTCGATTCGACAATCGGCGAATGGCATGCCGCGCAAAATGGCGGTGCTCACCAATAAACCCGTGAATCCGTCGCGGGCTATCGTTGATGCGTTAGGCCTGAATCCATTCTTCACCCAGGTTTACGGCGGCAATAGCTTTGGCACGAAGAAGCCTGATCCTGAGGGAGCGCGAAAACTGTTGGAAGAACACGGCGTGGCGCCAGAGCACACCGCGATTATTGGCGATTCGCACGTCGATATCCGTACTGGTCGCAATGCCGGGTTGTGGACGGTAGGCGTGACCTATGGGTTCGCTCCGCATACCCTCGAGGAGCCTGTTCCTGACATAGTCGTGGATACGCCTGAGGAGTTGTCTGAGATCTTTAGGGCGGGCGAGACGGGAAATTGACGGGCTGAAGCAAAGCGCGAAATCGGTACCCCGGAAGAAGTCCGACGTGCGGCAGTACGTCATCATCCTCTCCTTGCTCGCCTAAAGGATGTCTACAGAGATACCTTAAAAACGTCTACGTTACACTCAGGCAGCAGACTCATGAACTCGAATGGCTTCACATTGACCACCGGTTTTACCGCGAAAGAGTTGCGCAAGTTGCGCAGCATGAAAGACGCTCATGGCATTCAGAAGTTTCTCGATGCTATCCCTTATCACCTGGAAGATACGGCATGGTCGCCGCGGCGCGTACTTGCCGAGGAAACAGCCCATTGCCTCGAAGGCGCGATCTTTGCCGCCGCCGCGTTGCGCGCGAATGGATATCCTCCCCTGCTGCTTGACTTCGAAGCCGAAAATGACACTGATCATGTCATCGCCATTTACAAGCGAGATGGCGGCTGGGGCGCGGTCGCGAAATCGAATTTCACCGGTTGCCGCTATCGCGAGCCGGTATACCGAACGCTTCGAGAACTGGCCTTGAGTTATTTCAACATCTACTGCAACTTGCGGCGCGAGCGCACGCTGCGGCGCTTTTCCGGTCCGGTGAATCTGAAGCGCTTCGACCGTCAGCAGTGGATGACGACCGACAAGCCGGTGTGGTTCATCGTGTATCACCTGTTCGACATCAAGCACTACCCGCTGCTGACTCCGACCATGGAGAAGAAGCTTCATCGCGTGGACGAGCGCTTGTTCCAGGGAGAATGTTGCGGGAGGGAGGTTAAGTCGAGAAGGTAGCTCCGCCGTAGAGATGGCAATTCTCCACGGGACGATCAGCAAAAGCGAATCGTCCCGCGGATCAGCTTCCGAAAGTTGCTACTGGAACCTGATAGCCCCGAATGTTCCTGCCAAGTTATTGGCGGGACCGGCAGTGAAGAACAGCTCATTAGTGGCGCCGTTGTTTGCCGTTCCTCCACCAAACTCAATTCCCCAAAGCTGGTCGATGTGAATCGCTTTGCCGTTGGGTGTCCTTGATGGTGCCCACGAACTGCCCGGTTATGCTGTTGAAGGCGTTGATGGTGCCGGTGTTGGTATTGTTAGAGACCAGGAGCGTTTTGCTCAGTGGTCCAAAATTCCTGGGCGATGGCCAGGCCCCAGGGCTGGTTCAGCGGTGCGCCATGTGCCACCTGCTTCAAGAATGTTCCATTTTCGCTGAAGATGTCGATGTAGCCCCCCGACGCTCCGGAGGAACCCGCGAACGCAACCTAGACCAACCCTCCGAAGTCCTGGATGCCGAAGGGAGCGAACCCCGCCGGAAGCGTCTTGTCCGTAAACGTCTTGACCAGTTTGAATTTGCCGTCATAAACGTCAACTTTGTTGTTCGCATTGTCGGCCGCGAAAAGAAAATTCCCCGAGGTCCTGCTGGTGATGGCCAAGCCGGTGTAAACCGCCCCAGGAGTAGTCGCCGCAATGATGGCGTTGTTGGGGTCGGACTGGGGCGCCCATCCGCTGATGGTCCCGTCCAGGGTGGCAAAAAGGAAGATCGACGCCCATCCCTGCACCTGGAAGTCATTCGAATCGTTGTAGACGATCCCAGTGGGCGAGCCCGTCCCCGAGCCGTTCGCGGAAGGAATCTCCACCTCGAAGGGCACTTCGCCTCCGGTGCCGTCGTATAGCGTCGCCCAGCCGGAGCCGTTGTCGCTGATCCAGAATGGTCCGCCTGGCCCATAGACGAGACCCCAGGCATTTACCAGCAGCGGATCCGTGTGTCTTGCCGCTCCCACTTGATTCGAAACCAGGTTGGTGGGTTGGTATTGTGCCAGAGCGGTGCCGGAAGCAAACATCAGCGCGAGGCAGGCCATTCGCGTAAAGGCGCGATTATGCAAGCGGGCCATGTTGAATCTGCTTGATAGTTGAAATGGGGAAGGCGGTCCGGCACAGGTGTGAAATCACGTTCTCTCGCCTGCAACGTGAAGCAAGATATAGGACGGCCATCGTTTGACGGTGTCAAGGGAAAATCATCAAATTGTACAATTCTTGTCTGCAGATTCCGCGGGAACTTTCCGGTCATCGAGCGCGTTATGATGGAATATGCGCGGGTGCCGTCGTGGTCTGACTTTTTCTCTGCTTCTGCTCGCGATGTCCGCTTTCGGCCAGCAGGATCAGGCGCCTGCTCCTTCGGCCGCATCCCCAACCTCCGCCTCTGCGGATAAAGCTGCCAGGGCTCCCGCGTCTGCAACTGATGGGTCGCAAACCCGCGAGCCCGCACGGCCTTTGCCAGACCTTACGCCCGACGCGAATGGCGCTCTTTCTCAGGAGCAGATGCGGGCACTGACACGGGTTGTGGCTGAGAACTATCGGGCGAACTACAAGCAGCAACGCGATTACACCTACATCGAGCGCGAAGTCCAGAAGAAGCTCGACGGCAAGGGACAGCTCAAGTCCGCCGAAGTGCGGACTTACGAAGTCATGGCCATCTACGGAGAGCAATTCGAGCGGCTCATTGAAAAAGATGATAAGCCGCTTTCGGAAAAAGATGCGGCCAAGGAAGAAGAAAGAATCCAACGAGAGGTCGAGAAGCGAAAAAGCGAATCGGAGCAAGAACGCGCGAAGCGGCAGGCCGAGGAAGAGCAGCAGCGGGAAAAGAACCGCGAGTTCGTCAGCGCTGTGGCGGAAGCCTACAACTTTCGGCTGCTAGGAAGCGAATTGCTGAATGGGCGAGACGCCTGGGTGATTGCGGGCGAGCCGCGTGCGGGATTCGAGCCGCATGGGAAGGCGGCGCGATTTCTTTCAAAATTTCACGGACGGATGTGGATCGATAAAAGCGACATGCAGCTGGTCAAGCTGGATGTCGAGGCTATGGACACGGTTTCAATCGGATGGGTGCTGGCGCGCATCCACAAAGGGACCCGGCTAGTCTACGAACAAATTCGTGTCAACGATGAAGTCTGGCTGCCGGAGCATTTGAACTTCAAGCTGGATGCGCGGATTGCGCTCTTTAAGGGATACAACGAGGAAGCGGAGCAGACCTACCGAGATTACAGGAAGTTCCGGACGGGCGCCAGGGTGGTGGGCGTCGGGGAAGTGCGGGAGGAGAAGTAGGCCAGCCGTTTCTCTCAGAAATGCTCCTGGTGCGGCATGAATCTGCGTGTCTGGCCAGCGTTATAATAGAAAGATTCGTGCTCGCTGACGTTACTTTCTGTAGTGCACTATGAATAGAACTGACAGCCGAGGCGGCTGTCCCTACGTGGACCTTGCCGATGCCCGCGGTATTTGGCGGGCTCGGTTCAAGCTAAAGGCTAAGAGCTAACAGTTGAGAGCTTCTTCCATGGACTTCAAACTCGTTTCTGATTACCAGCCGCAGGGAGACCAGGGACGAGCGATTGAGGCGCTGCTGCGCGGGGTGTATGACCGCGAGGCGCACCAGGTTCTGTTGGGCGTCACCGGCTCGGGCAAGACTTACACCATGGCCAAGGTGATTGAGGCGGTGAACCGTCCGGCACTGGTGATGGCTCACAACAAAACTTTGGCGGCGCAGCTTTATCACGAGTTCAAGAATTTCTTTCCTCACAATGCCGTCGAATATTTCGTTTCGTACTACGACTACTACCAGCCTGAGGCTTACGTTCCCGCCGCCGATCTCTACATTGAAAAAGAAGCGACCATCAACGATGAACTCGACAAGCTGCGACTCTCGGCTACGCGATCGTTATTTGAGCGGCGGGATGCTTTGATTGTGGCCTCGGTGAGTTGCATCTATGGGTTGGGATCTCCGGAAGCTTATTACGGCATGATGCTGTTTCTGGAAAAGGGCCAGAAGATTAAGCGCGAGGACATCACCCGCAAGCTGGTCGACATCCTTTACGAGCGCACGAACGGGGAATTCCGGCGTGGAACGTTTCGCGTGCGCGGCGACGTGATTGAGGTCTTCCCTACCTATGACGACATGGCTTACCGCATCGAGCTTTGGGGGGATGAGATTTCCTCACTCACGCAGATCGATCCGCTGTTCGGGACAGTGAAGCAGAAGTATGTGCGGCTTCCGATTTATCCCAAGACGCATTACGTGATGAAAGATGAGACGCGCGCGTCGGCGGTGGACTCGATCAAAAAAGAGCTGGCATGGTGGGAAGTGGAGTTGGAAAAGCAGGGACGGGTGGTGGAAGCGCAGCGTATTCACCAGCGAACCATGTTTGATCTGGAGATGATTCGCGCCATGGGCTACTGCCACGGCATTGAGAATTATTCGCGGCACTTTACGGGACGGCTGCCGGGCGAGCCTCCGCCGACACTGCTGGATTATTTTCCGCGCGACTTCCTGATGTTCATTGACGAATCGCACCAGACGATTCCACAGTTGCGCGGCATGTATGCCGGTGACCGCTCGCGCAAGGAAACGCTGGTGGAGTACGGCTTTCGCATGCCATCAGCGCTGGACAATCGTCCGCTAACCTTCGAGGAGTGGGAGCATCGCACCAATCAACTGGTTTATGTCTCGGCGACGCCGGGGCCCTATGAGCTGACGAAATCGGCAGGCGTGGTGGTCGAGCAGATTATCCGGCCGACGGGACTGATCGATCCCGAGGTTGAGGTGCGTCCGGTGAAGGGCCAAATTGATAACCTGCTGCACGAGATACGCGCGCGCGTTGAGTGCGGCGAGCGCGTGCTCGTGACCACGCTGACCAAGCGCATGTCCGAGGATCTGGCCGAGTACTACGCGGAGGTCGGCGTAAAGTGCCGCTACATGCATTCGGAGATCGAGACGCTGGAGCGGGTGAAGATTCTGCGCGATCTACGCAAGGGCGAGTTTGACGTATTGATTGGCATCAATCTGCTGCGCGAGGGATTGGATTTGCCGGAAGTGTCACTGGTGGCGATTCTCGACGCCGACAAAGAAGGATTCCTGCGGTCATCGGGATCGCTGATTCAGACAATAGGCCGCTGTGCCAGGCATCTGCGCGGACGCGCGATCCTGTACGCAGATCGCATGACCGATTCGATGAAGCGCGCCATGGATGAGACTCTGCGACGGCGAGCGATTCAAAACGCGTACAACCAGGAGAACGGGATTACGCCGGAATCAATCGTGCGTCCGCTGGATATGACCCTGGCTGGGATCGTCGCCGCTGATTACGCCGACTTGACCGCAGGCGAGGCTGAAGGCATCCCGGAATTCAAATCGCAGGAAGATCTGGATCAATACATTGTGAAGCTTGAGAGCGACATGCGTGAAGCGGCCAAGCGGTTTGAGTTTGAGAAGGCGGCCAAGTTGAGGGATATGATCAAGGAGTTGAGGACGAAGGAGTTTTTGTTCGCGTGAAACCCGACCGCCAATCAAATCGCAAACCCACTCCCCTACCGACATACCTCCAAAAACTACCCAGACCTAACCCTGGTTTCCAATTGCTCTTTGCGCGCCTGCCGCTTCACTCTGGCTTTTTGGAGGAGTTTCATGGCTCACTATGGGAGTTTAGGATGGCGGGCGAACTTTTTTCCGAGCGGATTTCAGACGTGTTCTCCGACACGACACCAGGCGCACATAAAGTGACGCTGCGCCCTCGCTTGGTGCGCCGCGCAGAGGAAGGCGCAGCAGGACTCTCGCTGTTGAAGCCACGATGGGACGCTTTCGCTGAGCATTTGCGGCGCGACCGGATCAAGGTCCAGAGCCATTGCGCGCAATGTGCTCATGATGGAGAAAAAACCGGCAGCGCGGCCTGAGCCGATCGAGCCAGGAAAAGCCTTAGTTAGCCCCAGAGATCACAGAGGAATCAGGATTTCCTCCCGAGCCCTTGGTTCTGTTGCTTACCGTCCGTAGGCGGCGCTGGCTGCCACCGGCTTGCGGTGGAAGGTATAGCCATCGAACGTTTCTGGACGGAAGTTCAGGTTGGGGGCCGTAAGCTTTTCAGTTTGACCAAGGAATAGATATCCGCCGGGCTCCAGGTAGAGATGCAGGCGCTCGAGCAGCGCCAGGCGCTGGGCGCGGGAAAAGTGCGGCAGCACGTCCATACAGAAGATGCAGTCGAAGCGGCCGATGTAGCCGGGGCGGGCGAGATTCATAGTATTGAAGGTCACCAAGCTGCGCAGGCGCGGCTTTACCAATAGGTGCGATGCTGATGTAGATCCGGTTTGGGATCCATTCTGCGAAGTTTGCAGAGAACCAACTTTCGAAAAGCAGGTGCGGATCACAGCCGGCGGCAACCCACCCACAGCGGATTGCGGATACAAACCGCGCTCGGCGACTTCGATGGCGGAAGGAAGCAAGTCGCTGCCGACAATGTGGACGGACCAACCCTGGCCTGAATTTTGCGATGAGCCTTGCGATGTGTCGGCGATGCCTCCGGTTCGGCCGGTGCGGCTTTTTCCCGCGCCAGCACTTCCATTGCTGGCATTGCCATTCCCGGCGCCGTTGTTTCCACAAGTCGGATTCCCCAGACTGGGGATGGCGTCCGAAACCGCCATCGCGATGGAATATGCCTCTTCGCCGGTCGCGCAGCCTGCGCTCCAAATGCGGAGCGGGCTGGATCCCTCGCTGGCCTTACGGGCGTAAAGTTGCGGCAGCACTTGGCGCGTCAGCGCACCCAGGGCGCCGGGATGACGGAAGAAACCAGTGTTTGTGTTAAGCATGCCGTCAAGTAATTGCGGCAGAATGGAGTCCTGGTCGGAAGCGCGGAGCTGATCCAGCAGCGCCGTCGCGGAGTCCAAATGGTGGGCCTCAAAAACTTCCATGAGGTGCGTGGCCAGCGCGCTGTTGGGACAGTCGAGAACGATTCCCGCCTGGCGCTCGACCAGCAAACGAAATTCCGAGAGTTCGTGTTCCAGTATGGCGCTGCTCGCGATCAACCTGTGCATTAGACTTCCCCGCAGTGAAGATGGCCGTCTGCTGTGAGCAGTGGACGCAGTTCTTCTTTTAGAATCGGTATCACTGGGGGAGGATTGAACGGCAGCTTACGCCGCCGTTGAACAAATTCCGCGAGCTCACGAGCCAAAAAACTGTTTCGTGATCTCTCTGTTGCCGTTTCTAATAGCTGGCTTCATCGGCCAGCCATAGCCACCCGCGACTTGCCCGAGTCCCTTTCGGCCTGTAGGGCGACCATGTGCATTTCTTTCTCGAGCGATGAAAAGCGCTGCAAGACCTCATGAATGCGCAGCGCCATGTTGCGAATCGTATCAATCTGCGCGCGTGCCGGAGCCGAGAGGCTGCCGGGTTCCAGCAGCAGCAGATCAGAATTGCCCAGCACGGTAGTGAGAGCGTTGTTGACGTTGTGGCGCATATCGAGCATAAAGCGGCCCAGCATGGCCTGGCGTTCCAGCTCAGCGCAGGATTGTTCGGCGGCTCGGGCTCGCGTTTCGGCTTGTGCGCGGTGCACGGCTTCGCTGGCTGCCAGAACCAGAGCATCTAGCCAGTTTTCGTCGCGGCGAAGGATTGAGGCGCGTGGCCAACGTTGGCGCACCAGTTGCGCGTTGGCGGCATCGTCGCAAACGCAGAAAAAGGGCTGAGCCGTGGAGTGCAGCGGCTCCAGCACTGCGGAGAGCAGTTCGCGCCGCAAGGCGCCAACAATAGCGACGTCGAAGGCATCGACGGCGAAGCGTGGCCAGAGATCTCCACTCAGAAGCGTGAACGTGGGCACGTTGCGCTCCATCTGCCAGCGTGACGTCACTCGGCGGGAAAAGTCCACTTCGTCGGAAATAATCAGTACAGTCGGATGCTCCACTTGCAACTTCCCCTCCTTGAAATCTGCACAGCCCTACTGGTCAGCCTCGCTCCAGTCATGCCTATTTTTGCTTGGCGGGAGGTGACCCGGAATCCCGATCCCACTCGGGCGCTCCGGAAACTTCAAACTCCCGGGGGGGAGAATCGTCAACGTCGGACTTGGCCCCAATCTTGGGTGCAGCCGGACTGGAAGCAACTGCGGGCTGCGCCAATGACCTGGATTTCGGCGCCGATTCGGTACGATTGAAACTGGCGCCCACACTAGCCGCTACGGCCTTCGCCGGCAGAACCGGCGTTGGTCTTGTGCCTCCGGACTCGGCAGCCACATTGCCGGCGAGTGCGTCAGCGACAGAGGCGCGCAGATCGACGAGCATGCGCAGTGGCTGCCCGGAAGAATACTCGGCTTGAAACATTACCTTCCATGACTGGCAGATCATGCGCAATCGAACAATCGGTTCCTTCGCGGAGAACTGGGCGCGCCGACAATCGAGCATGGCAATGCCCTGCTCTTCCAGTTGATTAAGGCCGTCGACAATGGCGTTGAGGTCATCATGCATCAGCCGAAAAAAGACGCGCCGCATCAAGTAACCAAATCGGGTGAAAGCGACCAACGCGATGGGCAGGAAGAACAAATCGCCGGCTTGGGTTTTAACTTTGCGTCCTTGCTCGAGTACACCGCCATGCAAGAGTTCGTTAAGGCTGCGGCAGCGGCGCGCGGAATCGATCAAGCGTTCAAGAGCATTCAACCAAACCGGCGGCTTCAGCTCGACTGCACCCAAGACCGGTTCGAGACTCTGCGCAACGTAAACGACATCGACATCATTGTCGTCCAGCCGCGAAGGCACCACCTGGCTGAAGTACTGCACCAGCAAAAAGTCGATCTTGTCGCGGGCAGAATCATCTTTGGCCGGCTGGGCAAGGAAATGCTGCAGCAAGGCGAGCATGCATTGCTGATCCAGCAGTGCGCTGGTTTGAAGGAACTGGCGTAATTGATAGACCTGAATGGCCTTGTCCATCTGGGTCAGCCACTCGACGGCGCGCTCGACGCCTTCACGGTCGGGCTGCTCCTCCCCTGACTCGAAATCAGCGCAAGGCGGCAGGTCAATGACGAACTCGCGCGCGAGTTCGACGTAAATGGGATAAAGCTTGCGGGCTGTGATCCACTGTGCCGGTAGATCTTGCGGAGGCAAAGAAGGAGTCATGGTTTCACGATCCAGTTAGGAACTTCCCGGAGAAAGCGGGCAGCCACGATGGTTTTCCCCGGGTGATATTGCACCGCGACCACAGAAGCCTCCGCGTCCAATGAACCATCGGAGTTGCGCAGACGCACTATGTCCGCAAACTCCAGCGGTATAGAGCACGCGAAAAGAACTTCGCGGGAGGTGCCAAATTCAATAACTGTGTTTTCGCCGAAGCTGCTGGGAGAGCCCGATGACTCAACCCCGGTTCGGACAAATTGAACCGGGATCCGCACCGGCGTGGCTTCGGGGAAAAACCGGGCTAGACCGGCCACAGTGCAGTTTGCCGTGCGTGCCGTCGCTGTAGCATCTTGCGCCAAGGGAGATCCCTCGCCCAGTTTTTTGAAAGCCGCGTTTCAAGCTCGACGCGGTCGGGTTCCCCTCTTCCCGGTTAAGAAGCATGGGGAGTCTCTAGTTACACTTAGGCAGAGAAGCACGGGGTGCGCCAAAGCCGGAAACGGAAGGTCTAGCACCGTAGTGATTTATTTTTCAATGGGTTAGCGAAGACTTTACATCGGCCGTGGAACCTCCGCTCTGAGCTGGTCTCAGAATGATACGAAAATCTCAGGCAGAGTTTGTCGGCACCGCTCAGCTTCGGTCTTTGACAACGTCGGTGTTTGCCTCAGTCGGTTCTTCCGCGACCTTCTCTCTCATGGCCGACTTAGAGCCAAAAATACCGTCACCAATTCCTTTGCCCAATTCCGGAAGCTTCCTGGGGCCGAACACGAGTAGGGCAATCCCGAAGATTAACAGCAGATGCATAGGTTGGAACACGTCCTTCAAGCATAACTCCTCCCCAAATAGGTGATGCGCTCGATACCAAGAAACAGAGACGTCAGGAAAATCAGGCGCCGCGACCAGCAGTTTCGCTTCAGTCACGGCGCCCAGCCAGTGACCCAGGCCAACTCCGATTAACCATCAAACATTGCGCCGGGTTGAGTCCGCATCCTCTGCCAGATCGCGCAGGAACTCAAAAAACTCTGCCGATGGACCGATGAAAAGCCCGTCGTCCGTAAACCCTTTCAGGGCGCCCGTCGCGGCGCCCTTGGTAGCGGTAGGGCGAATGATGGACACCGGCGGGAACTGCCGGCTGAGGAACAACGAAAGAAACCATACAACCGCACTGGCTGCGCGCCGTAGGACGACGCTCATTCCTAAAAGGCTTGGGGATGGCCGGTGCCGCAATGAAATCGAAATTCCCGTGGAATCAGCGAATGTGTATTCCGCGGAAATCGGAGCGTTGAACCTGGCAAAAGCAAGTCTCTCCCTGACCTCGTCCGAGACCCCTGCATCGGATAAATGACCTGGTGGATGACGACAAATGTCAGGCAGCAGTCAAAGATTTGTAAAGTCTTGGTCTTGCGGAGCGACAACCTTCGAATCCCGCAGGGAATTCTTCGGGATTAAGCGAGCGCTATTGCAGGGAGTGGCTGGAGGAAGGTGAGGTTCCGCCGCTGATGTTGTAGCGCTTCAGTTTGCGGTAGAGGGTGGCGCGGCTGATACCGAGCATGCGACCCGCGAGCGCCTTATCGCCTTTCACTTGCTCGAAGACGCGCTGGATGGTAGCGCGTTCGATGTCTTCGAGATCGGTGGTGGAGAGCGGGACATGGGAAGATCCCGCTGGGGCTTCCGCCGCGAGTGACCTCACGGTCTTGGAGGCTTCGTCCGCAGCCGATTCGGAAGCGGAGCCGGCCGGCGAGTCGGCGGCAATGGATGGGGGCAGATCGCCGGAGTCAATGATATGTCCGTTACCGAGTGCGACAGCGCGCTCGACGCAGTTTTCCAATTCGCGCACGTTGCCGGGCCAATCGTATTGCATCAATGACTTCAGCGCTCCGCTGGAGACGCGAATGTCGGAGCCCGGGGCGTAGCGGTCTAGAAACAAGTGCACGAGCATGGGAACGTCGCTGCGCCGCTCACGCAGCGCGGGCACGTGCACGGTAACGACATTCAATCGGAAGTAAAGATCCTTGCGGAAGTTCCCGCTCTTGTAAGCCGCCTCCAGATCGCGGTTGGTGGCGGCGATGACGCGCACGTCTACTTTGATTCGCTGATTGCTGCCCACAGGCCGAACTTCCTTTTCCTGCAAAACCCGCAGCAACTTGCCCTGCAACTCCAACGGCAATTCGCCGATTTCATCGAGGAAGATGGTGCCACCGTCGGCCGCCTTGAAAAGGCCTTCCTTGGACTTGAGGGCTCCGGTGAAGGCTCCCTTTTCGTAACCGAAAAGTTCGCTCTCAATCAGCGTCGGCACCAGCGAACCGCAGTCCACAGCGACGAAAGGACGAGTGGCGAAGGCACCGCGGAAATGAATAGCGCGAGCCACAAGTTCCTTGCCGGTGCCGCTTTCGCCAGAGATGAGCACGGGTGTACGGGTGTCTTTGAGGCGCGAAACCATGCGCAGAACTTCCTGAATTTTCGCCGCGGAACCGACAATGCCGTGCACCGCAGTTTCGGAATCCGTGCGCTGGCGCAGGAATTCGTTTTCCTCGACCAGGCGAATTTTTTCCGCCATTCGGCGCAGGAAAAGCCGGAGTTCTTCGAGCGGCGAAAATGGCTTGGTGATGTAGTCATATGCGCCCAGCTTCATGGCCTGCACGGCGGTTTCGATCGAGCCATGCCCGGTCATGAGCGCAACCTCGGTGCGGGGCAGAAGCTTCTTTACTTTCTCCAGGAACTCGAGCCCCGACATGTGCGGCATGACCATGTCGGTCAAGACCATGTGGGCGGGTTGCTCCTCGAGCAGGGCAAGAGCGGAATCACCGCTGTCCGCTTCGAAGCAGATGAAGCCCAGAGCTTCGCCGACGGTGACGCAGAGTTTGCGAATGCTTTGCTCGTCGTCCACGATCAGCAAACGGATGCGGAGATCATCCTTACTCAGCACCGTGGTCACTCTGCTCTCCCCATGGTTTTCGCAATAACGTCAATGAACTGCTGGACCCGGAAAGGCTTTTCCACGCAGGGAGCGCCGGTCTGGCGCAGGGTGGCGACAGTCTCTTCATTGGCGATGTCGCCGGTGATGAAAACAATTCTGGAAACCAAGTCGGGACGGTGCTCGGCGATCCAGTGGTGCACCTGGGCACCGTCGACGCCACCGGGAGTTCGCATGTCGGAAACGACGCCGAGAAAATCGCCGTGCTCGAGTAGGCGGAGAGCATCGACGCCGGACTCGCAGCAAACCACCGGATAGCCGCTGCGCTCGAGCGCGGCCTGCACGTAGGCCATGACAGCAGGCTCGTCTTCGATCAGGAGCACGGGCGAGGGGACAGATTTAATGGCAGGTGAATTCATTGCTGTATCACTCCTGCAGCTACACCCAAGGAAACGGTGTGGGGGGCTGCGGGCAAGCGCACGATAAAAGTCGCGCCATGCCCCTCTGGGTTGTTGTGGGCGAGAATCTCGCCCGAATGCTCCTGGACGATGCCGTAGCAGATGCTCAGACCAAGGCCGGTTCCTTTTCCGACCTCCTTGGTGGTGAAAAAGGGATCGAAAATGCGGTCAGGATGGGAGATGCCATGGCCATTGTCGCGGAACGAGACTTCCAGAGCATCGCCGGCCTTGGTCGTCGTGATCTCGATGCGCGCAGGGCGGCCTACGGCGTGCACGGCGTCGTAGGCGTTGTTGAGGATATTGAGAAAGACTTGCTGCAACTGATGCGCGTCACCAATGATATCGGGCAATCCTTCGTCAAGGTGCTCGACGACTTCGACACCATGACTATTGAAGTCATAGGACCGCAGTTGGATAGTACGGCGCAAGATGACATTGAGTTGCACGGCATTACGCTGTGGTGGCATTTGCCGGGCAAAACTCAGCAGATTCTGAACAATCTGTTTGGTGCGCTGCGCCTCCTGCAGAATGACGCGTAAGTCCTTGCGCGCACTTTCGGGCAAGGCCGGGTTCTCCATCATGAGATCCGCGAAACCCAGAATCGCGGTAAGCGGATTGTTCACTTCATGGGCGACGCCGGAAACCAGTTGTCCGACCGCCGCCATTTTTTCGGCGTGCACCAATTTGTCGCGAAGGACCGCAGAGTCGGTAATGTCGGTCATGACCACTACAATACTGGTGATCTGGCCTTGATCGTCCCGCATGGGACTGAGATTGACCGAGAATTGTCCAGCCCCGCCATGGCCGCGTAAAACCTGCATTTCGAGATTGTCCACCTGCTGCCCGCGGAGGGTTGCGTTCAGCGCATCGGCCAGAGGGCGAACGTAGCCGGGTGCGGCCATCTCCAACAAAGGCCGGCCCAGCAGTTCCCGCTGTTCGAAGCCGGCGTCATACCAGCGGCGGTTGGCGTAGCTGACCAGACCGGCGGTGTCGACAACCAGGATGAGACTCTGAGTATTGCTGATGATCTTGCTGGAAAAATCGCGCTCCCGCTGTAACTCAGACTGATAGGCGTGGAGCCCGCTCACATCAAGCATGAGACCACGGATCTGGAGCAATCGTCCCATGGCGTCATACATGCCAAAGGCGTTAATCAGCACGTAGATGGGGGAATCGTCCTTGCGGCGCAGGGTGGCCTCAAAGTTGCGCAAATGACCCAACTCCTGAAGCGCATCGGTGAGCCGCTGGCGCTCCTCGGGAGAAAAATAGAGTTGAGTGGGAATATCTATATGCAAAAGTTCCTCTCGGCTGGCATAGCCGAGCATGCGAACCATGGCGTCATTGACTTCAATGAAACGGCCTTCGGGAGTGCTGAAGAACAATCCTTCCTGAATGTTGTCGAATAACTCCCGATAGCGATGCTCGGCTTCGCGGCGGTCGGTGATGTCCTTCAGGATATGAATGGTTTGCAAGCCTTCGCTCGATGGACCGTGTACGCGCGAAGTCGAGACTAGGTGGGTGCGATCCAGCAAAGGATGGACGAATTCGTCCGCACCTTCACTCATGGAGCGGCAGAAGGGGCACGAATAGGACGCGACGTCGCTGGTCAAGGCCAGCAGAGCACGCATGTTGACGCCAATCAGTTCGGCAGGGGAGACGCCGATCATCGCTGCCAGAGAGCGGTTGACGCGCAGGACTTTATCGGTTTCATCATGCACGACAATGAAATCGCTGATAGCGTCGAAAATCTCAACCCAGTGCCGATTCGCTTGCTCAATGCGGGTAAAGAGGCGAGCATTCTCCAGCGCCATGGCCGCATGAGCGGCGATCGCCCCCAGCAAATCGCGATCGTCCTGTGACCATGACTGAGAGCGACCGGAAAGGCAGAGCACGCCTGCAAGCTCTCCATTCGAGTCGGCCAAACGCAGCATCGTGCAGTCCTTCCAGCCCAGATGGGAAGCCACCGGTGAGCCGAGAAGATCCGCCGCGGCACCGTAGACGATGGCTTCTGTATGCTTGGTTATGAGATCGGCAAGGGCCTGGCCGACCTGCCGGTCGAGTTCATGATTGGGACGATCTTGTCCCTGGCGATCTTGGCTGAGGACAGGAATTTCCGAAGGCTCGTCCGGACGCTGAGGAGTTTCCCAGGGTGGATGGGTGGCAATAGTCTGGAAGATTCCATTTTGAAATAAGGCAAAAATGCCGGCATTTGCCCCGGTAAGATCGACTACCCGATGCACAAACTTACGAGCGAAGTCAGGCAGGTGCAACACCCCATCGATCGCGCGCCCCAGATCCATGAGTGCCTCGGCCCGGCGGCGATGCTGCTGGGATTGATGCAGGTTGCGGGCAACCTCGAGGACCACCGCGACTTGGGCGGCTAAAGCGCGGGCGCGTCGCACATCCTCAGGCAAGATGCGTGCCCCCTCCAGGCGATCCAGTACGCCGAAGGCTCCGCGGATCTGATCTCCCGCTCCAAGCAGCGGCACGATGAGAACTTGCCGGACATGGAACCTGGCAATCAGATCAAGATTGGCGTTCGCCAACGCGCTGGCGTCGTCGGAGCAAAAGACTTCTCTGGCTCGCAAAACCTGAGTGGCAATGCCCTCTGGGAAGATTTCGTCGACACGCTTCGCCTCGCCCTTTTCGACTCCATAACGGACGTGAAACTGTTCCTGCTCGAGCAGGGCGATAAAGCAGCGGCCAAACCCAAGAAAATCAGCCGCACGCACTACGAACGCCTGCAAGAACTGCTCTAGATCGCCGCTAGAGCTTAGCGCGGAAGAGATTTCCAACAACTGGTGCAATTCGTGAGCCTGGGCGTGGGCGGAGGCATAAAGCTCAGCATGAGCCACGGCCACCGCGCCAAAGCCGGCGATTGCCGCAACCAGAGACTTTTCCTCGGCGGTGAAAATTCCTTCCGAACGGGGATAGACCAGGATAGCGCCTTGAGTCTGGGAGGTGCGGAAGGGCGCCGCGATCAACATCCCGCCCGAAACCAAGCTTCCCAGAGAGTGAACGTCAGCGCTGACGGAGAGGCTAACGGGTTCTCCCGCGGCGACTGCGCGTTGCGCCAAATCTGCAGCGAAACGGATGGTCTGCCGATCATGGCGGGCACGCGCGGAATGAGCAAGCTGCGGAGTCTCGGCGGAGACGGCACTGAGTTCAAATGGACCGTCACGACGGAGCAGAACGCACACCAGGCGACTGCGCAGAAGAACGCGCAACTTGTCGGCCAAGGCCTCGATTACGGCGGTCACGTCGGGCGTCGCGTGAAGAACTTGGGCGATGTCAGCCAGAAGTTCAGCGCGGCGACGCTCCTCTCGGGAGGCCTCGCTCAGCCTTGAGGCTTCGAGAAGACTGCCGAGTTGACCTGCCAGGATGGTTGCCTTGGCCGCCAGATCCTCGTTAAAAAACTCCTTGTCGGAATCATGCAAAAAGGTAGTCGCGCCGATGACTTCATTGAAGACTACAAGGGGGACCGCCATAAGAGAGCGCGCCCCAAATTCAGAGGCAGCGGTGTAGTTGGCGGCATCAAGCTGGTTGACGAACAGAGCACGGCGTCGGCGGACGGCCTCCATGGTTACAGCGCTCTCATGCTGCTTGAGGCGGAGACCCTGGAAGCGCTCGGCCATCTTGCCATCCGCTTGCTCGCCAACGAGTTGATCTTCTGACTCACGACGCCAAAAATAAACGCCGCTGACCTGAAAAAACTCCCGCGTGGCATGGCAGAACAGATGGATCAGTGATGCAGCGTCGGAGCGATCACTAGCCTTAGCGGCGATTCGTAAGAGCAGCGCCTGAAAAGCTTCGTCCGATCCGGGGACGGAGCTAGTTCGAGGGGGAACCTTCGAATTGCCTTCAAGCATGTTCGGTGGCACCGATCGACCGGAACGAAACGTTGCGATTCACAAGTGATTGAATCTATGGGGAAAGTACTCCGTCATCTCAATTTGAGTCAAGGAAAATGGGGCACAGGGGTGTCTAACTGTGAAAGCCCGAGATTTAAATGCGACTAGCGCGTCTCAAATTGAGAGCCGCAAGGAAAAACAGATCTGGGTGAGACGGCGGCAATCTGGAGACCTCCCAAGAACAGGCCGCTGGATTCTTAAGTCTTTCAAAAGCATATAGATCCCGGCGGTGACTTTGGTTTTTTCAGGAACTGTCCGGTGGCACCGACGTTGCAGCTATGGGGCTCACCGCGATCTGTGCCGAGGAGGAACTGTGTCTTTACGAGTGACATGGGCAGTGTCCGGGCTGCTGGCCTTAGCGCTCACCCCGCTAGCAGGACAGGCGCAGCAAGGGCAAGATGAAATTTCCCGAAAAGCAAAGAACAAGGTCCAAGCCATTTATCCCGAACTGGCGCGGAAGATGAACCTCGCCGGAACCGTGAAGGTGGAGGTTGTTGTATTGCCAAACGGCACGGTGAAGGGTGCGCGCGTGTTGGGAGGACATCCGGTGCTCGCCAATGCGGCACTTGATGCTGTGAAGAAATGGCGCTTCGAACCAGCAGCGATGGAAAGCACCGGCACTGTGGACTTCAAGTTTGAGCCTCGCCAATGAAACACGCGCTTGGGTCCGGCGGTCGGCGTTAACGCGGAGGAACGGAATGACAATCGGCAAGAAACTCTATGTGAATTTCGGAATCATCCTCACCATGGTCGTGGTGCTGTTCCTCGTGAACCTGGTGGCGGTGCAGCGTGAGCATGCGGCCAAGGCTGCAGCCGCCGCCTCACTGCAATTAACCGACGCGACCAACACGGTGCGCTTTCAGATGATGCAGAACCGGCTCTATCTGAGCAACTACCTGCTCAGTGGTGACACGCGTGAGGTCGACCGGATGAACGATGGCATGCGGGCACTGAACAGCAAGCTGGAGGAAGGTAAGTCGCTGGCGAATTCGGAGCAGGAACGGACCGCGCTCGAGAAAGTCCTGCAACTGGAACAGGCGTGGGGCAAGGAATTCGCCCAGCCTCTGATCGACAAGCGCAAAGACGTGGACTCGGGTAATGCTACGGTGGCGGAACTGCAGATTTTCTACCTGCAAAAAGATGCAGCCTCATGGGTGAAAAATTCCACGGAAGCTCTTGACGTGGCAGACGTTGAAAACCGAAAGCTGGTAGAAGCGCGTCGCAAATCCGATGAGACTGCGGGTACGGCAACGATTTTCGTTGCACTGTTTAGCACACTCCTGGCTGTTGGTCTGGGCGTCGTGATTGCCTACCGCAGCGCCAAATCGATCACGGACCCTCTGACCAACCTGATGAAAGTCGCGCGGCGGATTGGGGACACCGGCGATCTGGAACACAACATCGACGTCAACCGGGAAGATGAAATCGGCGAACTGGCGCGCACATTTGCCAAGATGGTTGCCTACCTGAAAGAGATGGCAGGGGTTTCCGAAGCCATTGCGGGTGGAGATCTGAACGTTGAAGTGCAGCCGCGATCGAACCAGGACACCCTGGGCAATGCTTTCGCACGGATGGTGGAAGGGCTGGGTGGTCTGGTGCGTAGCGTGCGCGATGCGTCTACCCAAGTAGCCAGCGCGTCCAACCAAGTCGCGGGGGCGTCAGACGATTCCGCCAAAATTGGCCTGCAAGCTTCCTCCGCCATCGATGAAGTTACGAGCACGATGCACGAGATGAGCGTGAACGTGCAAAACATGGTGAAGAGCACGCAGGTGCAGGCTTCAAGCGTGAGCGAAACCTCGGCCTCAATCGACCAAATGGTGGCTTCCATCCAGCGCGTGGCTGACACCGCCAAAGTGTTGCTCGATATCTCCAATCGCTCGCGCGAGGAGGTGCACAGCGGAATCACCACCATGGAGAAGGCGACTGACGGCCTGAACAAAATCAACACCACCATCAACTCTTCGGGCGAAATTATTGGAGCTCTGGGTCAGCGTGCGGATGATATCGGGAAAATTATTGAAGTGATTGATGACCTGGCGGAGCAGACCAATCTGCTGGCGTTGAATGCAGCCATTGAAGCGGCACGGGCCGGGGAACATGGCTTGGGCTTCGCCGTGGTCGCGGATGAAGTACGCAAGTTAGCGGAAAAGTCGGCGCAGTCGACCAAGGAAATTTCGGAGTTGATCCAGAGTATTCAGAAAGAAGCACGCAAGGCCGTGGAAAACATGGACCGCAGCACCGCCATCGTGAACGAAGGATTGGAGCTGGGTGGAGAACTGAATGCGGCGCTGCGCAAGATCTCCAACGTGGTAACGGAGGTCTACAAATTTGCGCAGGAAATCGGCGCTGCCACCAATGAGCAGTCCCATGGTTCGTCGCAAATCGCCCGTGCCACCACGCGGCTCAACGAAATCACCCACGAAATAAACTCTGCGGTGGAAGAGCAGGCATCAGGAGCACAGGCGGTCGTGAAAGCCATGGAGCGGATGCGCGAACTAGTGCAGCAATCCACGTCCGGGTCCACGGAACTGGCGGCTTCCTCCGATCAGATGTCGAAGATGTCGCGCGGCCTACTGGAATTCATGGACCGCTTCACGCTCGAGGACTCCTCTGGGTCGCGGCCGATGCAGCGTGCCAATGAGAGTAGCCAGCGTGGCGCCGCCAGGCGGGCTGCGGTTGGGAGTCAGAGCTGAGCTCCCATGACTGACGAACTTCATATCGTGGGCTTTCAGGTGGGCCGCGAAACCTACGGCGTGCCCATCACCTCCCTGCACGAAATCGTGCGAGTCCCTGAAATCACGGTTGTGCCGGACGCTCCTGTCTATTTGGAAGGAGTGATCAACTTGCGGGGCAAGATCGTTTCTGTCATGGACCTGCGCAAGCGCTTCGGAGAAAAGCAAGTTGCGTTGAACAAGCAGAACCGGATTCTGGTGGTGGAACATTCCGGCAAACTCGCCGGACTGATCGTGGACTCTGCGTCGGAGGTCCTCAAGATCCCCGCCGCAGAAGTGGAGGCACCGCCCTCCGTGTTTCAGGAGGGTGGACTGAACTGTGTGAGCGGGTTGGGGAAAGTCAACGGACGTTTGGTTGTGCTCCTGGACCTGAACAAGCTGTTGGCTCCCGGCAGCCTGCTATCGGCGGAGAGAACGAAGAAAAGCAAACCTGCGGTCAAAGGTGAGGCGCGAGGAGCTTCGGCCTCATGAGTTCTAAGAGGTAAGCCCTGCACTGCGATTGCAGGTATTCAGAATTCTGGTTCAGTATTAGGCGGGAACGAGAAAGCATATGAGCGCATCCGGAGCAGCACCTGCTCCCATACTGACGGACGCGGAACTTCGACTGCTTCAGGCACTCGTGTATCAGGAGTGCGGGATGCATTTCGACGAGCGTCGCACCCATTTCTTGCAGGACCGCCTTTTGCGCCGATTGAAAGAGTGCCGTGTCGATTCCTTCTACGGCTACTACCGCCTGCTGATCAGCCAGGAAGGAAAAGCGGAACTCGCCAAGCTGCTGGAGAACCTAACCGTCAATGAGACGAGCTTTTTTCGCCACAAGGCGCAACTGGACCTGTTTCAGAAATTCGTATTGGAGGAGTTGTTGAAGCAAAAGCAAGCCAGGCGCGAGTATTCCGTTCGGGTGTGGAGCGCAGGCTGCTCCACCGGTCAGGAAGCTTACACATTAGCGATGCTGATTGCCGACGGATTGGCTTATTACTACCTGCGCAATTCCCTGCCAGTGGAAATGCCGCTGCCTAAACCACTGGTGGCGCCCCCATGGCGCGTGGAGGTATTGGCCAGCGACATCAGCTATTCCGTGCTGCGAGCGGGACAGGAAGGTGGCTACAGCGAAAGTCAGATGGCGTCAGTAGATTACAGCTTCCGCCTGCGTTACTTCGACAAAATGGGTGACCGCTATGCGGTAAAGAAGACGTTGAAGGATTTGGTCCACTTCGATTTTCACAATCTTAAGACCGAGTATTTGCCCCAGCGCAACGACGTGATCTTCTGCCGTAACGTGATGATGTATTTCGACGAAGCGGAGCAGAAGCGTCTGGTCGAGAAGTTTTACCGCTGCCTGAATCCCGGCGGCCATCTGTTTGTGGGTCACGCGGAAAGCCTGCTGGGACTGACCGACAAGTTTCAAATGATCCATCGCAATAGTGGAACGGCCTACCAATGCATCGAGGTGAGGGAGTAATGAAGTTCGCAGATGAACCCGGGGCAGAACTGCGGGAGCTCTTCTTCGAGACTTCCGCTGAACTGCTGCAGGCGCTCAACGAAGAAACCCTGAAGCTGGAGAAACATCCGGGTGATGAGGAAATCGTGCGCGTCATCCGCCGGACAGTTCACACCCTGAAAGGTGACTCCGCCGCATGCGGACTGCGCGAACTCAGCGAACTCGCTCATCGGCTGGAAGATGCGCTTTCATTGGAGGGCGCCTCAGCGCATGCTGGTCTAGCTGAGATCGCCTTCGCTGCCGCGGATGCATTTGCCGAGATGATCGCCGCCTACCAAGGCGGAGGCAAGATGCCGGCCACGGAGTCGCTACGGCTGAAGATACAAGAATTGACCGCCACACCTGGAGCGAAGAAATCACGCCGTAAGAAGGCAGGAGCAGAAGCGGCTCCCCGAGCGCGTGCAGATTGGGCCGAATACGAAAAGCTGGCTATACAGCAAGCCCAAGCCAGCGGCTTGAATGTTTATCACCTGGTGGCGAAGATTGATCCGCACTGCACGATGCCGATTGCGGGCCGTCAGATCATCCACAACGCCGTCGCCAGCGTAGGCCAGGTGCTGGCTGCGCGGCCGGAAGCGAATTCTCCTGCGGCCTCCAAACAAGTCGAGTTGGTGGTAGCCAGTCGCCAGCCGCAGGATCAGATCGCTGCGAAATGCCGGATTCCCACCATCGCAAGCGAAATCAGTGTGACGCTCATGCCGGGCGTGGCGGCTTCCGCCGAAAAAAGCTCACTCGAGACGCCGCCGCTGCAAGAAGAACCCGCTCACACTTCGGCCGCTGAGATTCCCTCAGAAAACCAAGCTGCCATGGCCGAGACCAGTTTCGCCCCCACGCAGACGGAAAATATTCTGCGAGTCGAAGCCGGACGCATTGATAGCGTGCTCAATCTGGTGGGAGAACTGATTATCGGCAAGTCTATGCTTCAGCAGGTGCTAGGCGAACTGTCGAAGCGTTATCCCAAGGAACAGTTGCGGGGCCGGTTCGCCGATGCTATCGCTTTTCAGGCACGGGTCCTCAACGACCTGCAACGCTCGGTGATGAAAATTCGCATGGTTCCAGTTGAGCAGTTGTTCCGCCGCTTCCCGCGCATGGCGCGCGATGTGGCGCGGCAATGCGGCCGAGATGTCGAATTGGTGGTGAGTGGGCAAGATACAGATCTGGACAAAGGGATTCTCGACGCCATCGCCGAGCCTCTGACTCACATGGTACGAAATGCAGTAAGTCATGGCATCGAATCGCCAGAAGAACGCCAACGTTTGGGCAAGCCGGCGCAGGGCAGAGTCCGGCTCAATGCTTATCACCAGGGCAATCAGGTCATCGTGGAAATCAGCGACGATGGGCGGGGCATGGATGTCGCTAAGATTCGCCTCAAGGCCATCCAACTGGGACTGTTGCAGCCGGAAGAGGCGGCGCGATTAAGCGAGGCTGAGATCCTGGACATTATTTTCCGTCCCGGCTTCAGCACCGCAGAGCAAGTCACGGAAGTATCCGGCCGAGGTGTCGGCATGGATGTGGTGCAAAGCGTGCTGCACCGGCTGAAGGGCACCGTCGGCGTGCAGACCCAACTTGGCCAAGGTACTACGTTCCGGCTGAAGTTACCGTTAACGTTGGCCATTATTCAGGCGCTCTTGTTCTGGGTGGAACAGCGGTTGTACGCCATACCCCTGAACGCTGTGGTCGAGATCGCTCGGACCACCGAATCGGAAGTCCACCAAGTGGATAACTACGAGGTACTGCAACTGCGCAATCAAGTGCTTCCCGTGTTGCGGTTGGGGCAGCCTGGCACAGCTGCTGAAGACGGCAAGCCCCAAAAGCTTTTCGTCCTCGTGACTCTGGTCGGAGAAAAGAAATTTGGATTGATTGTCGACGCCCTGGAAGGCGAAGGAGAGTTGGTGATCAAGGCCTTGGACGACCGCACCTTCGAGACGGATTTGGTCAGCGGAGCCTCCATTCTTGGCGACGGACGGGTGGTGCTGATTTTGAATTTGCCCGCAGTGGTGCAGCACGTTGCCAGTTCGCGGCCCATGCAAACAGGCCTGACAAGTTCCGGGTTGTTGTTGACCGACACCGACCGCACCCGGCTGGCCCTCAGCACCGTGGGGGGTCATGCATGAGGAAGCCGGTGCGCGTGCTAGTGGTCGATGATTCCGCATTGATGCGCAAGCTCATCCCGCAGATGCTGGCGGCCGATGATTCCATCGAGGTAGTAGGAACGGCGATGGACGGATTCTTTGCCTTGAAAAAGATCGAGGAGCTAAATCCGGACGTAGTCACGCTGGATCTCGAGATGCCGGGTATGAACGGTATCGACACTTTGAAGGAAATAATGCGTCGGCACCCGGTGCCCGTGATTGTGGTGAGTTCGCACAGTACGGAAGGCGCATCCATCACGCTGAAAGCTTTGGGGCTGGGAGCATTCGATTTCGTGACCAAGCCCAAGGACGCCTCGTTGCACATGGCAGAAACGGCAAGAGAGCTGATTGCCAAGGTGAAGACAGCGCCCCAGTGCAAAGTGCGCCCCAAGCTGTTTCCGCGAGTACCCAGCCGAGCAGACGCACCAACCGACATGCCCCCGCAGAAGATCGTGAAGAAGTCAGCTGGGATTCCGACGCGTGTAGTGGCAATTGGAATTTCCACTGGCGGCCCGCAGGCGCTGGAATTCTTACTGGCACAGTTGCCGGGAGACTTTCCGGGAACGATTCTGATCGTGCAACACATGCCAGCGGGCTTTACCGACATGTTTGCTCGCCGCCTGGATGAGTTGTGTGCCATGCGAGTGAAAGAAGCCCAATCCGGTGATGTTCTCGAAGCCGGACGAGTGCTCATCTGTCCGGGAAGCCGTCACATGAAAGCAAGGCGGCTGCCCTTGGGAGACGTCGCTGTCCTGAATGACGAGGAGCGGATCAACGGCCATCGCCCCAGCGTGGACGTCCTGTTCCGCAGCGTGGCAGAAGAGTTCAGATCGGAAGCGGTCGGTGTACTGATGACGGGCATGGGCGACGACGGTGCCGAGGGATTGGGTGCAATGAAAAAGGCCGGTGGCATGACCATCGCTCAGAGTGAGGACTCATGCGTCGTATTCGGCATGCCCAAGGCGGCAATCGAACGCGGTTACGCCCAACGCATTGTGGCGCTGGACGTCCTTTCGACTACGCTACAAGCAGTGTGCAATCGCCATGAGCGCAGTGGCGGGACAGGTAAAGCCGTCCAAGCGGGAAATTGAGAAAGCAAAGAAGACCGCTGAATGCGGGTGTTTGAGTAGGGTTTGTGACCAGTTCCATGGGCTCGTGACTAGGGTGATCTGGCCGGCGGCACGCCGCCGTGATATGGATGTGATAAGAGGAGGTTTGGTTATGGAGCAGTTTGCAGCGGTAAAACGCAGCAAAGACGGGCAGCCGGTCCGCTATCTGATCGTGGATGACTCTGTGTTCGCCCGCAAGAACCTGGCCCGCATGATAGAGACATTCGGCGGACAGGTGGCGGCCGAAGCGGGAGACGGGTTGACCGCCATCAGCGAGTTCGACCGGACTCGGCCCGACATCGTGCTCATGGACATCACCATGCCGCAGATGGAAGGAATCGAAGCGGCCGAGAAAATTGTCCAAACGCATCCCGAAGCGCGCATCGTTATGGTGTCTTCCGTGGGCTACCAGGAAAACATCGTTGCGGCGCTGCAGCGGGGAGCACGGCATTTCGTGCAGAAGCCGGTGAAGCCGGAAGTGCTGTACGAAGTTATCAAGTACGTGATGGGTGAAGACGGCGCGGTGACCAACGCCACCGGCGCGGGAGCCTGATCTCATGAAGATGGAGCTGATCCAGCCCTTCATCAATGCGGCGGATGCCGTGTTGTCGCAGGGACTGCAGGGCACCACACAAGTGGGCAACCTCAGCATGGAAGAGGAAGCTTACCGGAGAAAAGGTGTGGCCGGTTTGGTCGCACTCTCGGGGGATATCGAGGGCCGCGTCATCCTTGACCTCGATCCGAAGACCGCCGTGCGGGTAGCCAGCCACTATGCCGGCGGCGAACTGCCTGAATCGGATGGGCTCGTGCGCGAGACCGTTTTCGAGCTGGCAAACCAGGTCGTGGGTAATGCTGTCTGCGCGCTCAACGACCAGGGTTTCCATTTCCGTGTGCATCCTCCTCTATTGCTCACGTCCGACGAAGGCGACAAGAGCAGTGAAGACACCGAAGCGCTGGTGATCTGTTTCGAGACTTCCCTCGGCAACGTGTTTATGAATGTCGCCTTGCGTTACAACCGCCGGCAGCAGGCTGATCGCGCAGTGGCTGGAGCGTAGTCGGATCACAAGATTGGCGCGGCGCCGTTTCGTAACGAACATTGTTACCACCACGCCCCGCCTCGCATGAAGCTCCGCAGCTTCCCGAAAAAAGCAAAGCCTCCTCGCGTCTTAGATAACCCGACGCCACCAAAACCCACAATGAACCCCTGTAGCTGTCTTGGCCATTGCTCCGACCCTCTTCCAAATGCTCGCAACAATCGCGGGGCGGGACACATTTTCCGGGCGGGAGACGGGTTGATTCGCCCCCGCCAAAGCTCCGCTCCCGTCTACGGTACAGCTCACCCTGCATGAAGTGACCAAGCCTTCGACGACGGAGTAGCTGAGCATCCTCTTGCGGAGTTCACACCGGATGCCCTGACGGGACTGCGCGCGGTGCACACCTACAACTGGATTCCCGGGTTGAGTTGATCGCGCAAAGACGACGCCGCTGAAAAAGTGTGACCGTCGATGGAACAGTCTTGTGACATCACACCATCAGGCTAGCAACGACATCTGTGAGCCAGACGAGTCCTCGCCAAAGTCTTGGGCCGGATCCGCGATGTTTCTCAGCTCGGGATACTTCTTGATTAGGGTCGGCGGCGCCAGCACTCGTTTGCCGCTCAGCATCGATTTCAATTCCAGCGCATTCACGCCCGCCTTGCTCTCGAAGTGATTGTTGGTAATCACGTAGGTAGTTTTGGCGCTTTCCGCGATCTTCTCAATTCTTTCTTTCCAGCCGGAGAGTTCCTGCTGGTTGTACAGGTAGTTATAGCGGTCGTTGCGGCTATCCGAATCGAACCACTGATCATAGTTGCGTCCATGCAAACGGACATAGGCAGTGGGCGCGGTCACATGCTCGGTGGGCGCGAGCGAGCGGCCAATCAGGGGCTGATCGATGTTACAGAAGCTGACATTCTTCTCCGCGAACGCCGCCAGCGTTTCCGCATTATTCCAACTGGAATCCCGCACTTCGACCACGCAAGCGTACTCAATGAACTGGCGAACCAGCCGGTCAATGTATTCGCGGTTTAGCGGAGTATTTTTGAAAGATACCGGGAACTGAATCAGCAAAGCGCCGAGGCGTCCTTCGTTGGCGATGGCGTCGAGGCCTTCGCGGGTGCGAAGTTCGTCCTGGTCCGTGGGACGGATCGTAGCCGCGGAAGTAGGCTCCATCACCGCCATGGGGGAATGGGTAAATGCGCGGTAGAGTTTCGCCGTAAACAGAAATCGTGGATTTGCCGCAGCAACTTTTCTGCACCAGACCTTGGCCAGCTCCGGCTTGATCGGCCCATAGAAGGAAGTGTTTATCTCAGTTGTATCGAAGAAGCGAGCTAGGTATTGAAGAGGATGCAGCCTGTTCCTCTGCATGCCCGAGGGATAGAAAATCCCTTCCCAGTCTTTGTAAGACCATCCAGCCGTGCCAATGCGGATCTGATGCATGAGTTCCATGGGGTAACTGCGGACGGAGGGCAGTTGAAGATTAGCACAGAGTGAAAGCAGTGAAGAGGTGTGACGACATCTCAATCGACTCTGCCCGTCAGTGGCGAGCGCTACGCCCCAGACAAGGAACTTGCCCGGCGTGTCCGACTGTGCGACATAGAAGCTATGCGCACTCGTGTTAGTTCCGCTCTCACCTTCTGCTTGCTCGCCGGATTCGTGGTCCCTTTGGCGGCGCAGGAAAAATCGGAGGTCGCCGCGAGCATTCGTTCCCTGGAATTGAAATGGACGGAATCATATAAGCAGCGACAAGTCCAGATTCTCTCGACGCTGCTGGCTGAAGATTTCGTCATCACCGTTGAGGATGGCAGTACCTACAGCAAGACTGGCTATATAAGCCATAGCGCCGAGCCTTCCGTTCATGTGGAGGTGGCGGAAATGTCAGAGCTCAAGGTTCGCATGCACGGGAACACCGCCGTGGTAACTGGCGCGTATCACGAGAGAGGCAAGTCCGACGGAAAGCCTTACGAGTATCACGACCGGCTGACAGATGTCTGGATGAAAACCGGGGGAAGATGGCAAGTGATCGCCTCCCACTACAGCGTGCCTGTGAAGTAGCGGCGATCAGCGATCTAGGACAGGACTAAATCCTGTTCTCGTCTCACTCCAGCGACAGCACCACCCAATACATCCCGGTAGGATAGGTCGCAGTGCGGCCATAACAAGCGCCGACTGAGAAGCCGCGCAGTTTGCGGCCGCCGATTGCGCGATCTGCGCCAGAGGGGAGCGTGTCCGGATGAAGGCTGGTGTAGGTCAGCACCGTGTAGCGTTGCGCAAGCTGATGAATGGGGGAGGTGCCAAGTTTGTCCGCTTGCTCCATGGAGCATGCTGCATCATTTGCGCTGGGTAGATCGCGGCGGGCGAGAGTAGGACGCTTGGCCCGGTGCCGCGCCTCCTCCACTGTCGCCGCAATGCGATCCTTAACTTCCGGCAGCGAGTAATGGGGGAGGGCATGGCCGAAATCCTGCACAATGTACAGCCGGTCGCCACTTCGAACAACGCCTAGACCGACCACGTTGTACGCCGGGTTGAGCAGATTCTCGCGATGGTGAGGGGAAAGCATTAAGTGTTGATGTGCGCCGGCGGCGTCGTAATCGAGCGCCACATTTTCGCCAGACCGCTCCAGCAACAGGTTGCTGGTTGTCGCCAATCGTTGTGGCAGAGAGGGCTCGCCGAGAAACTGATGAGAAAGCTGTCCCGCCGCGACCATGGCCTCGGCATGAGCGCGTGCTGCCCGGGAAAGTCCGGCATCCAGAGTCAAGGGAGGCGCGGCAGCTTGAGCACGCGATTGATTGGCTAACTCCAGTAGCCGTTGCTCTACATCAGAATCAACATTGCGAAAAGGGATGTCGGCAGCGGCTGCGGCCGCCGGTCTCAGAGTCGCGTGCGGCGCCGCTTTGTCCGCGCCGTCCGTGCTCCCCTCGGAAGCAGCCATCAATCGAGCCCACGGCCGAACCGGGGCGGCGCCCATCACCAACAGAAGCGCCATGACGATTTTAGGGGATCTCAGCATCAGTGGTGCCTACATCTGCTCCTTGGGAAAGGTCAAAGTTCAGCCTCCCACTTGCGCGCAGGTGCTAGGCTAGAGGCTGCAATTCAGCCGGAGAAGTTACCTCTGTCTATGGAACTGACGACCAGTGTGGCCCTTGGCCTGTTGTTTGGTAGCGTGATTGCTTGGCTCGCGCTGCGCGCGTCGTCGGCTGCATTGCGGTCGCGTTTGTCATTAACAGAAAAGGAATTAGCGACCTCCCGAGCGGAATTAGCACGGCTTCAGGGGGCTCACAACGAGCTCGTTGCGGGCAAGGCCAGGGCAGAATCCGCACTGGAAGCGGAACGGAAGACCAGCACCGAAAAGATCGAGTTGCTGAATCGCGCCGGAGAAGATTTGCGAAACGCCTTCAAGGCCATGGCTTCAGATGCCTTGAAGAGCAATAACTTATCGTTCCTTGAGCTCGCCAAGGCGAGTCTCGAGCGGTTTCAGAGCGAGGCCAAAGGTGATCTTGAGACGCGCCAGAAGGCTGTCGCGGACATGGTCGCGCCGGTGCGCGAATCCCTCAACAAGGTTGACGTCCAGATTCAACAAATTGAGAAGGAACGCGGCCAGGCATACGGCGCATTGCGCGAGCAAGTGCAATCTCTCATCACTACGCAGACAAAGTTGCAATCAGAAACCAGCAATCTGGTGAGGGCGTTGCGCACTCCAAATGTGCGCGGGCGCTGGGGCGAGATTCAATTGCGGCGTGTGGTGGAGATCGCGGGCATGCTTTCCTACTGCGATTTCTCGGAACAGGAGACCCTCAGCACCAGTGAAGGCAGGTTGCGGCCCGACCTCATCGTGAGGCTTCCCGGAGCTAAGAATGTAGTGGTGGATGCCAAAACTCCCCTGCAAGCTTACCTCGAAGCACTCGAAGCCACGGATGACGACGTGCGGCACGCGCGTCTCGCTGATCACGCTAGGCAAGTGCGCGACCATATGACGAGGCTGAGCTCCAAAGCGTATTGGGAGCAGTTCGAATCGTCCACGCCGGAGTTCGTCGTCATGTTTCTGCCGGGTGAGACGTTTTTCAGCGCAGCGCTGGAGCAGGATCCCGGGCTGATCGAGCAAGGAGTGCTGCAGCGCGTCATTCCGGCTTCGCCCACTACTTTGATCGCGCTGTTAAAAGCCGTGGCTTACGGATGGAATCAGGAAAAGTTAGCACGCAACGCCCAGCAAATCAGCGCGCTCGGCAAGGAATTGCACGAGCGGTTGCGAAACCTGGCGGGACATATCACCTCTGTCGGCATTGGCCTGGATCGCGCAGTCGAATCCTACAACAAAGCAGTCGGATCGCTAGAAACCCGGGTGCTGGTCTCCGCGCGAAAATTTGCGGAATTGGGCGCCGTGGTGGCGGAAGATATTCCTGAATTGGAACCCATTGAAACCAGTGCGCGGGCGCTATCGTTCGACTGGGACGAAGAAGAAACCTTGCCGCAAACCAGCAAAAATGGCGAACCGGAGACCATACGTTAATCCGTTTCCTGAGCTTCGAAGCCTGCAACAAACATCGTGCCTGCGAATCTTCACTGAAACGTCGTCCAAAGTCTCCAAAATCCCCGCCGAAGGCTCTCAACCACAAGTAGATACGGAATTCCACAGAAACATCCAAAAAGCCGTAGTTCGTGTTCGGAAATCCATCTATAATTTCGGAAGTTCCGTTTGGGTTGCAGAAGTTAGGCTTTCCACCTGGGGAATACTCATGGCAGCGAAGTTGCTCACTGATCGTGTACAGGATGGGGAGTTGTTCCGGCCTGCAGAACGCCCCAAAGCACCTGAGCCGCTACCAAATCCCATGAACCGGGAAAGCCAAGCTCGCTTTGTCGCTGTCTTGCTGTTTTTGCTGACGGTGGCCGCAGTAGTGTTTGCCGGGTTTAACTTCCAGAAAGAACGGGAGTTCCCTGTTCCTGACGACGGTGTTTGGTGGGTTGAGCATGGCGGAAAACTGGTCGCAGACCGCGTGGAACCAAGCGGACCAGGAGCGAAAGGTGGAGTAAAACCGGGCGACCAACTCGTGGCGGTGAACGGGCACGAGCTCAAGACCATGCCCGGCCTGGAACGCCAACTCTACCGCACAGGTATTTGGTACAAGGCAACGTACTCGCTGGTGCGCCAGTCGGTATCGTTAGACTCTGATGTCCTCCTTGCTCCTGCCGATCGCTCCCTGAACAACTGGCTGCGTTTGATTGCCCTGATCTATTTGGGTATCGGAATCTATGTTCTGCTGCGCCGCTGGACGGCTCCGGGGTCCACGCACTTTTATATTTTCTGTCTCGTGTCTTTCATCTCGTTTTCCTTCAAGTACACCGGCAAGCTGAACGATTTTGACTGGACGATCTACTGGAGCAACATTGTGGCCTGGATTCTGCAGCCCGCCATGTTCCTTCATTTTGTTCTAACTTTCCCGGAGAAGCGGCAAACCGTACGCAATCATCCCTGGCTGCTGGCGCTGGTGTATGTCCCCGCGGCATTGCTGCTGGCAATTCACATTTCGGCGATGCGACTGTTGCAGGCCCGGGAACACTTGCGCTGGAACCTGGACCGGCTTGAGATGTCGTACGGCGCATCGTTCTTCGTGGCAGCGGCCGCTCTTCTCTGGTACAGCTACCGATACGCCAGTACTACTATCTTGCGGCAGCAGTTAAAGTGGGTCACGCGGGGCACGATTCTCGCCATTGCCCCCTACACGCTGTTCTACGTAATTCCCTATCTGATGGGTTCGCTGCCAGGCCCGGGCATGAAGGTCTCCGTGCTCTCATTGGGCCTCCTCCCGCTGACCTTCGGTTATGCCATCTTCCGCTATCGCTTGATGGACGTTGATTTGATCTTCAAGCGTGGCGTGGTTTACACGCTGGCGGCAGCAGCCGTGGTCGGAATGTATTTCGCGCTGGTTGCTGGCGTTGCGGAACTGGTCCACATGCGGCAACCCAGCAGCGGTCCAGTCGGGCTGATTCTCGCCGTCGTGGTGACTGCCCTGCTGTTTGATCCGGTGCGGAAGTGGATCCAGGATCGAGTCGATCAGTTCTTTTATCGCACTCGTTACGACTATCGACGAACGCTGCTGGAGTTTGGGCGCGAACTAGGCTCGGAACCCGATTTGAACGCCATGCTATCGTCCGTCATGGACCGGCTTTCGCGCACCTTGGCGGTTGACCGGATCACTATCTTTCTGGGCGGAGAAGCGGAAGGCTTCACTCCGGCTAAATCTTTTGGCATGGCGCCACCGAGCGGGTTGGACCTAAGTTATCTGACCACGCCCCGACCGGGACAAGCCGGACATTTATTCTTCGAGAACACGCATCAGGTGCCGCGCGAAACTCCGGGCGCGCAGGAAGCCATCGCTCGGCTGGATCTCAACTACTACATTCCGTGTCGCATGCAGCAAAAAACGATTGCCGTTCTGGGCTTGGGAAAAACCGCGCAGGGGGACTTCCTCTCCAGCGAAGACGTCGAACTCCTGGAGACACTCGGTGGATACCTTGGCATTGCGATCCAGAACGCACAGCTCTATGCCTCTCTGCAGCAGAAAGTTGCTCAGTACGAGCGCCTCAAGGATTTCAACGAGAATATCGTCGAATCCATCAACGTAGGCGTCATGGCGCTCGACATGGAGGACCGCATCGAGAGCTGGAACGCGCAGATGGAAGTGATGTATGCCCTACCTCGCTGGCAAGCTCTCACCCAGCCGCTCAATACTGTCTTCCCGGCCGAGTTTGTGGAAGAGTTTTACCGTGTTCGGCAAAACGCCGGCATTCACAATCTTTACAAGTTCCGTTTACGTACGCCAGCAGGAGAAAATCGTATTGTGAACGCGGCCATTGCCCCCTTGGTCACGCGCAAGTTTGAGGTCGTGGGCCGGCTGGTGATCATGGACGACATTACCGAGCGGATGGAACTTGAGGCACAGCTTTTCCAGGCTGACAAACTCTCGTCCATCGGTTTATTGGCGGCAGGAGTCGCGCATGAAGTAAACACGCCGCTGGCGGTAATTTCTTCTTACACGCAAATGCTCGCCAAGCAATTGCAGGGTGATCCGCAAAAGTCCGGCCTGCTGGATAAGATCACGCGCCAAACTTTCCGTGCGTCAGAGATCGTAAATAACCTGCTAAACTTTTCCCGCACCAGCGGAAGCGAGTTCAGCGACGTAGATGTCAACAAAGTCATAAGCGAGACTCTGGCGCTGCTCGAGCATCAGTTCAAGACGGCTAAGGTCCGCGTAAAGGATGAGCTGTCTCCGTCGCTCCCCCCCGTCCAGGGAAATCCGGGAAGATTGCAGCAGGTATTTCTAAACTTGTTTCTCAACGCCAAGGATGCGATGCCCGGCGGCGGAACGTTGCACGTCGCCACCCTAAACGGCGACGCCGTCAGTGTGCGAGTTTCAGATACCGGTTCGGGAATTGCCCCGGAACACGTCCAACGTATTTACGACCCTTTTTTTACAACCAAGAGCTCGCCGCGGGAAGGGCAGAATCGCGGCACTGGACTCGGACTTTCGGTAACCTACGGCATCATCCAGGAGCACTCCGGCAAAATTCGCGTCGAGAGCCACCCCGGCGAAGGAACAACATTTACCCTGGATTTTCCCCTGAGCAGGAAGGCGGTCCATGTCTGAAGTAGCCGTTATCTCGCGTCCGCTGAATACCAACCCGTCCTCTTCAGGATCGGTGCTCATTATTGACGATGAGGCCGAGATTCGCGAGTCGTTGCAAACCCTGCTCGAAATGGAAGGATTCGATGTAGAAACAGCGGTCAGCGGCGAGGAAGGGCTGCTGCGCATCGGGGAACATCCATACGATCTTGTCCTTCTCGATTTAGCGCTTCCGGGCCGCGATGGTATGGATATTCTCTCTGAGATCCATGCGCACGACGAGCGGCTGCCGGTCATCATGATCACTGCCTACGGCACAGTGGAAAATGCCGTGCGCGCGATGCAATCCGGCGCGGCCAACTTCGTACAAAAACCTTGGGACAATGAAAAGTTGCTGGCCGATGTGCGTGCCGCCGTTGGCTGGCGCCGGGCCGAAGAAGAAAACGTTCAGCTCAAGCGTGCCCTGAAGCAGCGCTACAACTTTGAAAACATCGTGGGCAAGAGCGAGCCCATGCTGAAGATTTTCGACCTGGTCGCGCAAGTGGCAACCAGTCGCTCTACGGTGTTGCTGCAAGGCGAGAGCGGAACTGGCAAGGAAGTCATTGCCAAGGCCGTGCACTTGAATTCTCCGCGGCGTGACCGGCCGTTCGTTCCGGTAAATACCGGGTCCATGCCGACAGATTTGCTTGAGTCCACGCTGTTCGGACACGTCAAGGGTGCTTTCACCAGTGCCATCGCGTCGAAGAAGGGTCTCTTTGAAGTTGCAGATAAGGGAACGCTCTTCCTGGATGAAATCGCAACCATGGGAATGGAGACGCAGGCTAAGATTCTGCGGGTTCTGCAGGACCGCAAGTTCATGCATTTAGGCGGCATTCAGGAAATTCAGGTGGATGTCCGCATCATTGCCGCCACCAATGTCGATCTCCGGCAACTGGTTCGCGAAGGGCGCTTCCGCGAAGATCTATTTTATCGGCTAAACGTAATCAGCATCGAGCTCCCTCCTCTGCGGCAGCGCAAAGAGGACATTCCGCTGCTGGTGGAGCATTTCCTCAAGAAGTATGCCGAGGAAAATGAGCGGCCACTACTGCGCATTACTCCCGAAGCGCTGCGCCCGCTGTTGGGTTATTCCTGGCCCGGCAACGTGCGCGAACTGGAGAACGTTATCGAGCGTGCGGTCGTGCTCTCGTCGGGCGACGAGATCGCCCTTGATCTGCTTCCTGATTCGATGATGGGGCGCGGTTCTTCGGTCGCCATGAACGACTCCCATTCCGATGCATCGCTGTTCGAAATCGTAGAGGATTGCGAGCGGCGAATCATCTCCGACATGCTGGAAAAATGCAATTGGAACCAGACAGAAGCCGCGGAACGTTTCCACGTGCCGCTCTCGACCCTGAATCAGAAGATCCGCCGCTTGAATATTGAAATCCGCAAGAAAGGCCGCGGGTAAGGGGCAGCTGTCAGCCAGCAGCTATCGGCCATCGAATACCCATCCCCTATCGGGCTGTCACTATCCACCTCTCTAAGCTGACTCCTTGCTTAGAGCGCCTATTGACTGGCCAATGTGCACTCATTTTTCGGTAGTGGTGAGGTGATCAAGTTCGTGGTGGATGTTGAGCAGGCGCTGAGAAAGTCGTCGGAGAATGCCTGGCGGTCTTGAGCTACGTCTTCCGGCAAGAACTTCAGGGCCACAAAGCGATGCAGCCGGGTGTCCTCGGCCTTGTACACCACGCCCATCCCGCCGCTGCCGAGCTTCTCAACAATCCGGTAGTGCGAGATGGTTTGGTTGATCATGGGTCGCCCAATAGTAGGACCGGACGCGAGTACGGGTCAATGTCTTGCGGGCAGAGCCAATTTTCACTTCGCCACCCAATCGACACGCAGGAAGCGCCAGCAGATCAGAGCGCATCCCAGGGATAGAAATGCCTCGTGAATGTCCGCCCGCTTTTCATATCGAACCCGCAGCCGCCGGAACTGATTCAGCCAGGCGAAGGTCCGTTCGACTACCCATCGCCATCGCCCCAGCCCGCTACCATGTTCGGTGTTGCGCTTCGCAAGAAAAGGAACGATGTGGCGGACGCGCAGACCTCGCCGGATTGACTCCGCGTCGTATCCACGGTCGCCCCAATACGCAGTCCGGACGATGCCGTGGACGTCCCCGCTCTCCTTGCAAGCTTGGGATGGCATCAACCAGTGCGAGCGCTTGCTGCGAGTCGTTACGATTGGCTCCGGTCAGTTGAATAGCGAGAGGAACCCCGCGACCGTCGCAGATCAGATGACGTTTGCTGCCCAGCTTGGCCCCGGTCGGTTGGATTCGGTCCC
>Ga0207684_10000218_pt1 | contig 88515 bp, 95 predicted proteins | sample KBSK5501metaG_FD_184342 | JGI IMG/M metagenome (GOLD analysis project Ga0207684, IMG submission 184342) | Corn, switchgrass and miscanthus rhizosphere microbial communities from Kellogg Biological Station, Michigan, USA - KBS K5-50-1 metaG... | ecosystem: Host-associated > Plants > Roots >...
ACCGGCGGAGTCCGAGTCGCCCGATGATGACCTGGTAACGCTCGGGAGACTTCTGGTGCAGGTAGGCGAGGAGCCGCCGCCGCTGTCCGACCATCTGGAGCAGGCCGCGCCGACTGGAATTGTCGTGACGCGCTGCGCGAAGGTGTTCGGTCAGATGCTTGATGCGCTGCGTGAGGACTGCGATCTGGACCTCCGGGGAACCGGTGTCTTTTTCGTCGCGCTGGTAGGCCCCGATGAGCTCACGCTTGGATGTCGTCGTCGCGGGCGGCACCCACTGTCCTTTCTCTGATCCGTAGATCTTGTTTTGTTCCGATCAGTGTATGCGATGAGGTGACACGCCGTCACGAACGCGCCCGATCGCGCAGGGCAGCCCGCGTGGCCTCGACATCGTGTGCGATCTGCGCGCTGAGCTCCGCCGCGCTCGCGAAGCGCAGCTCGTCGCGCAGGCGTTTCACGAATGCCGCCTCGATCCGGTCGCCGTAGACGTCGCCTTCCCAGTCGAGCAGGTACGCCTCGAGGGTCCGGTCACCGCCCCCGAACGTCGGACGCACGCCGAGGCTCGCGGCGGCGGCGACTTGTTCGTCGCGCACGCGCACCGACATCGCGTAGATGCCGTCGCGGGGCAGCAGCCGCTCCGGCGGGATGGCGAGGTTGATGGTCGGAAAGCCGAGCGCTCGCCCGCGCTTCGCGCCATGGACCACCGTGCCTCTCACGCTATACGGACGGCCCAGCAGTCGCGCCGCGCCCTGCACGTCACCCGCGAGAAGCGAGTTGCGGACCCGCGTCGAGCTCACGACTGCCCCACCCTGCGTCACCGCCGTCGCGACCACGACCTCGAAGGCGTACGTCGGTCCGGCCGCGGCGAGCGTGTGCACGTCACCTCCACGGTCGTGTCCGAACTGGAAATCTTCGCCGACGAAGATCTGGCGCACCTCGCCCGCGCCGGCGAGCCGGCGGACGAACTCGTCCGCGCTCAGCGCCGCGAATTCCTTCGTGAAGTGGAAGACGACGACGTCATTCGCGCCTGCGTCCTGAAGCAGCCACGCGCGTTCCGCCACGTCGGACAGCGCGGACGGCGGGGCACCGGGAGCGAACGCTTGGATCGGGAGCGGATCGAACGTCGCCGCGAGCGCTTTCCCGCCCTGGTGCTTCGCGCGCGCCGCGGTCTGCCGGATGAGCGCCTGATGACCGATGTGCACGCCGTCAAAGACACCGATCGCGATGGACAGCGGACCGCGCGGCCAACCGGTGAAGTCGTTCAGGACAGCCACGAGGGCAGGCTAGTCGACGGCGCTCCCGGCGGGTGCGGGCGATGACGTGACCGCGACGGGCACCGGTGTCGTCGCCGCGGCTGCCGCGGACTCCCGCTCCGCCGCGGCGGTCGAGGGCTCCCGCTCCGCACGCGCGAGCTCCCGAGTACGCGCCATGCGCCTGATGCGCTTTTTCGCCCCCTGCGCCTCGACTCTCAGGAACAGCACCGGCGTGGCCACGGCAAGGATGTAGCCGAGGTAATTCCCCTGGAAGTAGCGGCCGAAGAAGAGGAACGCGAGAAGCGTCAACGCGTAGCCGGTGAGCATCGTGGCCAGGGTCGGCTGCCGCCACAGCTTCCACATCCACCAGAGCGCGATCGGCGTCGCGACCGCGATCTCGATCGCGGCGAAGGGAAAGTCCGCCTGCCGGAACTCGATCACGCCGAGCGCGAGGAGCAGCGCGGAGAAGCCCATCCCCGAGATCGGATAGGTCCAGGCCGCGCCGCCGGCGTTGTAGCGGACGACGTCGTCGTAGAACGCGGGGAAATCGTTGATCAGGAAAGGTATGAAGGTGATCGCCAGGAAGAGCGTCGCGGGCCAGAGCGGGCGCCACAGGACGCCCCATGCCTCGCGCAACGTTCGCGGCCGCCGCGTCGCGACCAGCCACACCGCGACGAACGGCATGATGAAGACGGCGTGCAGCTTGGCGGCCGCCGCGATCGCGATCGCGATCGCGCCGAGCGTCCGTCGCTCTCGCTGGAGCAGCGCGATGCCGGCGAAGAGGAACAGCAACACGAAGAAGTCGTTGCGACCCTCGACGACGAACGGGAAGAGCTGCGGGTTGAGCGCGATGAGGGTCCCGAGCGCGAGGCGGTTGTCGACGCGGCGCGCGAGGAGCGGAACGATCGCGAGTGTCGCAATGTACGCCGGCAGGTAGAGGTAGCGCTGGTCCCAGAACAGCCCGACCTTGTCGAAGAGCCACACGAATGGGGTCGTGATGAGGAACAGGAACGGGAAGTACGTGAGGTGATAGAGCGCGGGGTTGTTCACCATCGGCCAGTAGTAGAGCGGCGTGTCGAGGTAATCGGCGACATAGGGGTTCTGTCCGAGAAGCAGCTTGCGCGCGGCCCACTCGATCATGAGCGCGCCATCGTGGATGTAGGTGTAGGGCTTCCCCGTCTCGCGCAGGACGAGCGACGCGAGCGTTGGCACGACGACGAAGACCGCGACGATGGCCGAGACGTGCAGGGCGCGCTGACGCGATGTGAACGCGGCACGCGAAAGGTGATCGCGCATGGCGTACGTGATCGGCAACACGCCGCACGCGATGAGGAAGACGATGTCGGCGCCGAACGGGAACAACTGCCAGAGCGGCACATCGCGCGTCGCGGCGACGGTCGTGTGGTTCCCGAACAGCAGCAGCCAGTTCGCGACACCGACGGCGCTCACCACCTTGGCGTCGACCGACAGCCCGCGCCAGGCCTGGAGAGCAGCGCGGGCGAAGCGTTCCGCGACCTTGATCAACGGGGTCCCCCTGCGCCAACGAGTCTATCGGCGGACGCATCGAAATAGCGGCGTGGGAGCGCGAGAACGCTCTCGTCCATGACGCGCAGACGCGCGACCGCCGCGTCGCGACCCGCCGCCCGCAGCGCCTCGATGCCGATCGCGTCGGAGATGTCGAGCGCGCCGATCGCAAGACGCCTCAGCGCGGCGAGATGCGCGGCGGACCCGAGCGCCCTTCCGAGATCGCGGGCCATCGAGCGCACATACGTGCCGCTCCCGCACACGATGAGGAGACGCGCGTCGGGCGGGTTCCACTCCGTCATCTCGAGTCGGTAGACCTGCACCTCGCGCGCCGCGAGCTCGACGCTCTCGCCGCTCCGCGCGCGCGAATACGCGGTGCGGCCGCCGACCTTCACCGCGGCGTACGCGGGCGGGACCTGCGATATCGCGCCGCGCAGTGGAGCCAGCGCCGCTTCGATCGCGCTCGCATGCGCAGGCGGCGTCGCCCTGCGTGTCGGCTCGCCCTCCCGGTCGTCGGTCGCCGTCTCGGTCCCGAAGCGCACGAGCGCGTCGTAGACCTTGGGAGCGGTGTGCAGGCGCTCGGTCGCGCGCGTCGTTGTGCCGACGAGGAGCGCGAGGAGACCGGTCGCGAGTGGATCGAGCGTGCCGCCGTGGCCGACACGTCGCTCGCCCAGGACACCGCGAACGACCGCGACGACGTCGAACGAGGTCCAGCCCTCGGGTTTATCGATCGCGAGTATGCCGCTGGACGCGGTCGCGGCACGCTCGCGACGCTCGCGCCCCCCGGGCCCCTCCCCCCGGGTCAGGCGATCCCTTCGGCGACCGGCTGAGCCGCGCGCGCGGCCGCCAGCGCCTCGCGCGCGGCGCGCAGCACGGCCTCGCGGACCTCGGCAACGCCGCCGCTCACGAGCGCGCCCGCGGCGCGCACGTGACCGCCCCCGCCGAAGCGCGCCATGACCGCCGACGCGTCGACCGACGGCGCCCAGGCCGACGTGCGGCACGAGACCTTGATCCGTCCGGCGTCGTGCTCGTTGAACAGGAGCGCGACCCGCATCCCACTCGCGCGGGCGATCTGCTCCACGAGGCCGGAGACGTCCTCGCCCTGCGCCTCGGCGTTCGCGAAGTCTTCACGCATGACCTCGGTCCACACGAGCTGCCCGTCCTGCTCGCGCCGCAGCCGCGAGAACGCGAAGCCCCACAGCTTCAGCGCCTGGAAGCGTTTGTTGCGGAAGACGTTGTACGTGATCGCTTGGAGATCGGCGCCCGCCTCGCGCAGCCGCGCGGCGCGTTCGAGCGCGCGCGAATCGGTCGACGGGAACTGGAACGATCCGGTGTCGGTCATGATCCCGATGAGCGCCGCCGTCGCCATGTCCGCCGTCCACTTCACGCCGAGCGCGTCGATGACGCGCGAAACGAGCTCCGACGTTGCCGCGGACGAGACGTCGACGAGGTTCACCGAGCCAAAGCGGTCGTTGGATGCATGGTGATCGATGTTCACGAGCATCGGGCCGGTGGGAAGCGCGAACTTCGCGCGATCGGCCGAGCCGAAGTCGACCGTGACGATGAGGTCGCACGTGTTCGGCGGCGGCTCGCTGGTGTAGCGATCGGCCCACGCCAGGAAACGCGCGTGCTCCGGCACCGGGTCGGCGCAGTGGAGCGTCACGCGCTTTCCCAGGCTCTCGAGCGCGAGACCGAGCGCGATGCCGGAGCCGATCGTGTCGGGGTCGGGGTCGCGGTGCGAGACGATCGCGACGGTCTTCGCGCGCCGGAGCGTGTCGACCAGCTCCTTCACGAGGGCTCCTCGCGCTCCCGGGCTTGCCGCAACAGCGTCGCGATGCGCGCGGCCCGCTCGGCGGTCTGGTCGGAGACGAACGTGAGGTCCGGGACGTAGCGCAGCTCGGTGCGCGCGCCGATCTCGTGGCGGAGGTACGGCCGCGCCTCGTTTAGGGCGACGATGGTGGACTTCACCTGCTCCTCGTCGCCGAGGACGCTCACGTGCACCTTGGCGCTGCGGAGATCGGAGGTGATCTCCACCGCGGTGACCGTCGCGAAGGCGATGCGCGGATCGCGCAGCTCCTCGCTGATGATCATGCCAAGCTCGCGCTGCAGCAGCGCGTTGACGCGGTCCGCTCGCTTGTACGCCATCGCCTGATTACCTCGGCTTTGGCTGGACGGTGTACGCCTCGATGACGTCGCCGACCTGGATGTCGTTCGTGTCGAGCGTGATGCCGCACTCGAGGCCGGCGGCGACCTCGCGCACGTCGTCCTTCACGCGGCGGAGGGACTCGATGTGTCCGTCGTGCACGACCTCGCCTCCGCGCAGCAGGCGCGCCTGCGTGCCGCGGCGCATGACGCCGTCGAGCACACCGCAGCCCGCGATCGTGGTCTTGCCCGCGGTGAAGATCTGCCGCACTTCGGCGTGGCCGATCACGGTCTCGACCATCACCGGCTCGAGCATGCCGGTGAGCGCCTTCTGCACGTCGTCGAGCAGCTCGTAGATGATCTTGTACTGGCGGACGTCGACGTTGGTCTGATCGGCGACACGCTTCGCGGGCGCCTCCATCTTCGTGTTGAAGCCGATGACGACCGCGCTCGAGGCCGCGGCGAGCGTGAGGTCCGACTCGGTGATGTCGCCGACGGCGTCGTGGATCACTTGAAGGCCGACCTCCTCCTGCGGGATCTTGGCGAGCGCGCCCTTGATCGCCTCGAGCGAGCCCTGGACGTCGGCCTTGAGAACGAGCTTGAGCTCCTTCGCCTTGCCTTCCTTGACCTGCGCGAACATCTCGTCGAGCGTGGCGGGCTTCTCGGACGCGCCGGCGCCGGCGTGTTCGCGCGCGTTCGCAGCGACGAGCGCCTTCGCGGTCTTCTCGTCCGCGACGGCACGGAAGACGTCACCAGCTTCCGGGACGGCCGGCAGACCCAGGATCTCGACCGGGCGGGACGGCTCGGCGCGGCCGACGGGCTTGCCCTTGTCGTCGGTCATCGCTTTCACGCGTCCGTAGCCGACGCCGGCGACGACGAGGTCGCCCCGCTCGAGTGTCCCCGTCTGCACGAGGACCGTCGCGATGGGTCCGCGCTTCGTATCGAGGTGCGCCTCGACGACGCGACCGATGGCGGGCCGGTCGGGGTTGGCGGTGAGCTCGGCGACATCGGCGACGAGCAGGACCGTCTCGAGCAGATCGTCGATTCCCATCTTGGTGCGTGCCGACACGGGCACGAGGGGTGTGTCGCCGCCGTATTCCTCGATCGTGACGTTGTGCTCGGCGAGCTGCGCCTTGACCTGATCGGGATTCGCGTCGGCCTTGTCCATCTTGTTGAGCGCGACGACGATCGGGACGCCGGCGGCCTTCACGTGCGAGATCGCCTCGATCGTTTGCGGCTGCACGCCGTCGTCCGCGGCGACGACGAGGATCGCGACGTCCGTGAGCTGCGCGCCGCGCGCGCGCATCGCGGTGAAGGCCTCGTGACCAGGCGTGTCGAGGAACGTGACCTTGCGGTCCTTGTACTCGATCTGGTACGCGCCGATGTGCTGCGTGATCCCGCCCGCCTCGCGCGCCGTCACGTTGGTGGTGCGGATCGCGTCCAGGAGGCTCGTCTTGCCGTGGTCGACGTGCCCGAGGATCGTGATGACCGGCGGACGCGGCTTGAGCTTGCTCGCGTCCTCCTCGGTCCAGAGCTCGGGCTTGAGCGGCGCGAGCTCGGCCTCGGCGTCCTCGACGGGCGGCAGGGCCTCTTCTTCGGGCTTGGTCTCGATGCCGAGCTCGGTCGCGACGAGGCTCGCGGTGTCGAAGTCGATCGTCGTGTTGATCGACGCCATCGTGCCCATGTTCACCAGCGCGCGCATCAGGTCGACGATGCTGACTTCGAGAAGCGTCGCCAGCTCACGCACCGAGACCTGTTTCGGCAGGACGACCGGCGGGCGCCCCTCGATGACCGCCACGGCCGGGGCGGCCTGCTCGACCGGCGCGACGACCGGCTGCGGGCGCTGCGGCCTACGGCCCCGTGGTCGGGGGCCGCGTTGTGGCGGGAACCGCCGTGGTCGTGCCTTGGGCATTACGCAGTCTCCTTCTGTCGCGCGCTCGCTGCTTGGTCTAGTTCTAACCTCAATCGCTCCGCGGTGGTGGCGTCGATCGGGATCTCGAGCGCCTTGGCGAGCGCTCCCTCCCGGAGTCCGCGGTCGAGGCAGGCCTGATCGGGGTCCAAGTACGCACCCCGCCCAGGGGCCTTGCCGCGGAGGTCCACCGCCAGCTCACCCGTGGGAGAGCGCACGATGCGCACGAGCTCCCGTTTGGCCCGGACGGTGCGGCAGGCCACGCACGTCCGCTGGGGAAGGGCCCGACGGCCGACGGCCGCAGTCCCCTTCGGGCTAACGGCGTTCCTTCTTTTTCTTGGCTCCGAGGAGCGCCCGGTCCTCTTCATCCAGCTCCTCCTCGTCCGCCATCGCGGACTCGGCCTCGACCTCGGCGATGAGGTCGTGACTGGGCTCGGCGTCCTCCTCGACCGGCGCCGGGGCCTCGACCACGACCGCGACCGGCTCGGGTTCGGCCTCCGGCTCGAGCTCGGCGCGCACCTCGGACTCGCTGCGGATGTCGATGCGCCAGCCGGTCAGCTTCGCGGCGAGCCGCGCGTTCTGGCCTTCCTTGCCGATGGCCAGCGACAGCTGGCGGTCCGGCACGACGACGTACGCGGTCTTGTCGTCCGCGACGATGTCGACCCGGACGACGTGCGCGGGCTCAAGGGCGTTGGCGACGTACTGCTCCGGCTTCTCGTTCCACTCGATGATGTCGATCTTCTCGCCACCGAGCTCGTTCACGATGGCCTGCACCCGCAGCCCGCGCTGCCCGATGCACGCGCCACGCGCGTCGATGCCTGGCTGGCGCGCGCGGACGGCGATCTTGGTGCGAGAGCCGGCCTCGCGCGCGATGCCGACGATCTCCACCTGACCGTGGTAGATCTCCGGCACCTCGAGCTCGAACAGACGCTTCACGAGGTTCTTGTGCGAGCGGCTGACCATGATCTGGGGCCCGCGCAGCGTGCGCCGGACCTCGACGACCACGACCTTCCGGTGCTGGCCGATGAAGTAGCGCTCGTGCGGCGCCTGGTCTGCGCGCGGCAAGATCGCCTCGGCCTTGCCGAGCTCCATGATCGCGGAGCCGGCCTCGAAGCGGCTGATCTGGCCGTTGATGATGTCGCCTTCGCGGTCGGCATACTCGGCGAAGACCTGCTCGCGCTCGGCCTCGCGCAGCGACTGCTGGATCACCTGCTTGGCCGTTTGCGCACCGATGCGCCCAAGCGCGGCCGCGGACTCCTCGAGCGGGATGATGTCCCCGAGCTGCGCGTCGGGCTTGATGCGCTTGGCGGCGTCGAGAAGGATCTGCAGCTTCGGATCCTCGACTTTGTCGACGACCGTCTTCAGCAGGTACACCCGGAAGGCGCCGGTGCTGATGTCGACCTTGACGTCGATGTTCTCTTCAGCGCCGTAGGCGCGCTTGAGGGCTCGGGCGATGATGTCGCCGACGACCTCTTTGGGGAGCCCCTTCTCGGCGGAGAGCTGTGCAAGACCGGTCACGAGTTCTCGGTTCATCGCCGGCGCTCCCCCTCTTCTTCAATTAGCGTTCGTTCCCCGCTTCGCAGAGACGTCAGCCACGTCCGTCAGACCGGCCGCTGCCCCCGGGCGACAAAAAAAGTGGGGTCGACCCACTTTCAGCGGCGCCCGCGGCTCCCGGGCATCGACCGGAAAGCCGTTGATGAAATTGTATCAAAAAGGAGCAACCTCGGATGGTCTGGCCGCCGCCCGCACTCCTATGTGAGGTTGTTCCCGATCATCGAGAACTGATTCGACAGCTGATCCCTCAGGAAGATCATCGCGACGATGATCGCGATCGCGATGACCGCGATGATGAGTGCGTATTCGACCAAGCCTTGCCCGGATCCGTCTCTGAAAAATCGACCCATTCCCGCTCCTTACAGGCGGGTCGGCGGCCGGCGCTAGCGTCTCATGCCGCTCGGGTGGCTGCTAGCCGAAACAGGGGCCTCGCGAGCCCACCGTCACCGCCCTGCGACCCCGACCCGCCCTGCGGTTCGCAGCGCAGCGGTGACGCGCTCCTCTGTCGTCGCTGATCCTGCCGCCGGTACTCCCCGTAGGGCCGAAATCGCCTCAGCGACGGTGTAGCCGAGCGCCTGGAGCGCCGCCGCCGCTTCATCTTCAGTCAGCAAACCCGTCGGCTCCCGCTCCGGACCGCTCCTCGCGACCTTGCCCTTGAGGTCGACGATCAGTCGCTCAGCGGTCTTCTTGCCGACACCTGGCGCTCGCGAGAGCGCAAGCGCGTCGCCCGACGCGATAGCTGCGGCGATCGCCGCAGGACTGGAGACGGACAGGAGCGAGAGGCCGGCTTTGGGGCCGACGCCCGAGACCGTGATGAGAAGCTCGAACAACGCCAGCTCGTCACGCGTTTCGAAGCCGAAGAGCTGCTGTGCATCGTCGCGGACGACGTGATGCGTGTGCAGCGCCACCGTGTCACCCGACGGCTGCCGCGGAACGAACACCTTGTAGCCGACGCCGCGCACATCGACGACGACGTGATCCGCGCCGCGCGCGACGACTTCGCCGCTGACGTAGGCGATCACGCGTTGTCAGCTGCGGCGCGCGCGGGTCCTGCCGCGGCTCGGCGTTCTCGCTCACTCGCAACGTATCCCCGCCCGTTCGCGGCTCGAACCGTCGTCCTTCGGCGGGGCCCCTCGACTCTCGCTCGCGAGAACCCGACTCGCCGCGTCACCCGCGCGCTCACGTCGACGTCACCTCGCGCTCGCGACGGCGGCGGTGAACTTCACGCGCTGCGCGTGCGTCAGTGCGATGGCGATGGCGTCGGCCACGTTGTCCTGGGTGATCGGCTGCGCCAGCTCCAAGACGTGCGCCAGCATCCGCTGCACCGCACGTTTGTCCGCCCCGCCGGTTCCCGTCACCGACTGCTTCACTTCCTGAGGTGTGTACTCCGCTATGGCGAGTCCCGCTCGCGCGCCGCAGACCAGAGCCACGCCGCGAGCTTCGGCGACCGCCATCGCCGTCTTCACGTTCTTGTTGAAGTACAGACGCTCGAGAGCGAGATACCTCGGCTCATACGTCACGATCAATTCGTCCAGCGCGACGGCGATCGCGAGCAGCTTCTCGGCGGCGCCGCCATATTTCGGGGTCAGCACCAGACCGTGCGCGAGCAATCGCGGCGGATCGGTGCTGATCTCGAGGAGCGCGTATCCCATGCCTGTCGTGCCCGGATCGATGCCGAGCACCGCGCTCCGGCTAGGCGTGCTGGAGGACCTCGTCCGGTACGTCGAAGTTCGCGTGGACTTTCTGCACGTCGTCCAGCTCCTCGAGCTCCTCCACGAGACGGAGGACCTTGCGAGCCTGGTCGCCCTCGACGCGAACGGTGTTCGTCGGGCGCATCGAGATCTCGGCGGACGCGGCGGTGATGCCGACCTTTTCGAGCGCCTTCTTCACCTTCTCGAACGAGCTCGGCGTCGTATAGGCGGTCACGAGGCTGCCGTCGGTCTCGACGTCCTCCGCGCCGGAGTCGATGGCGATGAGCGACACGTCGTCGGGCGAGCGCTTGCCGGCGTCGATCTCGATGATGCCTTTCTGCTCGAACAGCCACTGCACCGAGCCCGACTCGCCGAGCTTGCCGCCGTTCTTCGTGAACGCGGCGCGGACTTCCGATGCCGTGCGGTTGCGGTTATCGGTGGCCGCTTCGATCATCACCGACACGCCGCCTGGCGCGTAGCCCTCGTACACGATGCTCTCGAGCGGGGCGCCGCCGTCGGCGCCGGTGGCGCGATCGATCGCGCGCTGGATGTTCGCGTGCGGCATGTTCACGTTGCGGGCGCGGTCCACGGCGAGCCGAAGCCGGAAATTCGCCTCAGGATCGGGGCCGCCCTCACGCGCCGCGAGCATGATCTCGCGCGTCATCTTGGTGAAAACGATGCCCCGCTTGACGTCCGCCGCGCCCTTCTGGCGCTTGATCTGACTCCACTTTGAATGTCCGGACATCGCGCGAATACTATCAACGCACACGCACTGGGGAGACGACATTGGCCCTCATACAACCCGAGAAGATCCGCAACGTGGCGGTCGTGGGGCACGGCGGATCTGGCAAAACGACCCTCGTCGAGAGCCTGCTCCACGCCGTCGGCGCCACGAATCGCCTCGGCAAGGTCGATGACGCGACCAGCATCCTCGATACCGATCCCGAAGAGCAGAAGCGCCGCATCACCATCAACATCGCGCTCGCCTCCTTCAACCACGACGGCACCAAGATCAACCTCCTCGACACTCCGGGGTTCCTCGACTTCGCCGGCGACCAGCACGCCGCCTTGCGCGTCGCCGATGCCGCGCTCGTCGTCGTCGACGCGTCGGCAGGCGTGCAGGTCGGCACGCAGCTGGTGTGGTCGGAGCTCGATGACCACAAGACGCCGCGCGTCGTCGTGGTGAGCCGGCTCGACCGCGAGAACGCCGACTTCGAGCAGGTGCTGGGGCAGCTGCGCGAGGCGTACGGCATCCGCGTCGTTCCGTTGCACGTGCCGATCGGCGAGCACCAGGGGATCTCCGCGACGATCGATCTCCTCCACGGCCAGATCCTGAAGGGGCCGAAGGAGCCCATCGCCGAGATCGACAAGGCGCAGGCCGACGGCGTCGCCCAGTTCCGCCAGCAGCTCGTCGAGGCGATCGTCGAGACGAACGAGGACCTCCTCACGCGCTACCTCGACGGCAAGGAGATGTCGTACGACGAGCTGCGCGACGCGCTCCACGCCGCGGTGCGCGAGGGGAAGGTCATACCGGTGGTCGCGACCTCGGCGTCGAAGAACGTCGGATACACGGCGCTGCTGAACACGATCCGCGAGATGCTGCCCTCGCCGGCCGAAGACAGCTCGGTCATCGGGAAATCGCCCGCGGGCGCGGAGACCGCGCGCAAGACCGATCCGGCCGAGAAGTTCTCGGCGTTCGTGTTCAAGACGCTCGCCGACCCGTTCGTTGGGAAGCTGAGCTACGTCCGCGTGTACTCCGGGACGCTGCACCACAACTCGCAGGTCTACGACGCGACGAAGGGCGAGACCGAGCGCGTGGGGCAGATCTTCTTCCTGCGCGGCAAGGAGCAAGAGATCACCGACGCGGTCGGCGCGGGCGACATCTGCGCCGTCCCGAAGCTCACGGCGACGTCAACGAACGCAACGCTCTGCGACAAGGACGCCCCGATCCTCTACGAGCCGATCGCGTTCCCGCCGCCCTCGTTCTCGGTGGCGATCGATCCGTCGAGCAAGGCCGATCTCGACAAGATGTCGACGGCCCTTCACAAGCTCATCGATGAGGATCCGTCGCTCCACGTGCGCCGCGACGACGCGACGCACGAGACGATCCTCTCGGCGATCGGGGAATCCGGGGTCGACGTAGCGGTGCACCGGCTGAAGGAGAAATTCGGCGTGCAGGTCGACATGCGCACGCCGCGCGTCCCGTACCGCGAGTCGATCCGCGCGAAGGCCCAGGCGCAGGGCCGCTACAAACGCCAGACCGGTGGCCACGGGCAGTTCGGCGACGCGTGGCTCGAGGTCGAGCCGCTACAAGCCGGTGCGGGCGTCGTCTTCGAGACGCGGATCGTCGGCGGCTCGGTCCCGCGCAACTTCTGGCCGGCCGTCGAGAAAGGCATCCGCGAGCAGGCCCTGAAGGGTGTGATCGCGGGCTACCCGCTGTCGGACTTCAAGGCGACGCTCTACGACGGATCGTTCCACCAGGTCGACTCGAGCGAGATGTCGTTCAAGATCGCGGGGTCGCTCGCGCTACAGGCCTGCGTGAAGGATGCGCAACCGTATCTGCTCGAGCCGATCATGGACGTCGAGGTCGTCGTGCCCGAGGAGCAGATGGGCGACGTGCTCGCGGACCTCAACAGCCGCCGCGGCCGGGTACTGGGAATGGACGGCGCCGGCGCGGGACACCAGAGCATCAAGGCGCACGTGCCGCTGGCGGAGATCTTCCGCTACTCGACCGACCTCCGATCGATGACCGGTGGCCGCGGTACGTTCACCGCGACGCTGCTCGGGTACGAGCAGTGCCCGTCGCATATCGCGGAGAAGGTGATCGCGGCGCACGAGGAGAAGGCCGAAGAGGGCGCGGCCGCGCGCTAGGTGATGTCCGCGACGATCCGCCGCGAGAAGTAGGACAGGAGCCACTCGACGAGCAGCGTGCCGCGGTTGCGGCCGCCGACGAGCTGCATGAGGTAATTCGTCCGCCAGACCGTCCACGCCGGCAGACCCGACAGCACGAAATGGATCGGTCGCGCAAATTCGGCCGCGGCGCTGGTGCGACCGAGCGCGACGAGGTCGCCCTTGCGTTCGTAGACGTACGGCTGGGTCGGCTCGCCACGCACGAGTCGCACGACGTTCGCCGCGGCGGCCGGGGCCTCGAGCACCGCCACCTGCGCGAGCATCGGCAGCGGCTTTCCGTCCTGCTCGAAGTGCGCGGCATCGCCGAGCGCGAGCACGTCGTCACGCCCGCCGACACGGAACGAGGTGTCGACGATCAGGCGGCCATCGTTGGCGTGCGGCAGGTCGATCGCGGCAACGATCGGGTTCGTCTTCACGCCACCCGCCCAGATGACCGTGTTCGCGGTCAGCGTGCGCCCGTCTTTCGTCCGGAGCGAGCGCTCCCCCACTTCGGACACGAGCGTCCGCAGCATGATTCGCACTCCGAGCCGCTCGAGCCGCCGCTGCGCGATCGCGGAGAGGCGCGGATCCATGGCCGGCACCACGCGGTCGACGCCGTCGATGAGCGTGATCGACGGTTCGTGGCGCACGTCGATGCTGGGATAGATGCCACGCAGCGTGTGATCCATGAGGTCGCGCATCGACGCCGAGAGCTCGACCCCCACCGGACCGGCGCCGACGATCGCGAAGGACAACAGCTCGCGCCGCCGCGCGGCGTCCGGGATCAGCGCGGCGTCCTCGAAGGTGGAGAGGATGCGGTGGCGCACCGCGCGGCCATCCTCGAGCCACTTCACGACGAGCGCGTTCTCTTTGACCCCGGGGATGCCGAAGTCGTTCGTCACGCTGCCGGGCGCGATGACGATGTGGTCGTACGCGATCTCGCCGTCCTCGGTCCGCACCGTCTTCTTCTCGACGTCGATCGCCAGGGCCTCGGTCCGGAGGAATCGGAAGCCGGCCTTCGCGAGCGGCACACGCAGCGGATACGCGACGGCGTGCGGCGGCAGCTCACCCGTCGCGACCTGATAGAGCAGCGGCGTGAAGAGCGAGAAGTTGGAGCGATCGACGAGCGTGACCTCGGCCTCGCCGGGCCTGAGGCGCTTCTCGAGCTGACGGACGAGGTGCAGACCGCCGAAGCCGCCGCCGACGATGACGACGCGCTTCGTCACGAGCCTTTCGCGACCGTGGCCTGCACGCGGTCGAGCTCCTGGAGGTAGCCGCGCGTGACCGGATCATCGGCGTCCAGGGAACTTGCGTGCTCGAGTCGCTCGCGCGCCGCGGCGAGGTCTCCAGCGCGCATCTGAGCGAAGCCGGCGTCCGCGAGATACGCGGGCTCGGCCGGCCGCAGCGCCGCCGCACGCTCGAGCGCGCCGACGGCCTGAGCGACGTCGTTGGCCATGAGCAGCGCGACGCCGAGCTCGTGCAGCGCGTCCGGGTGCTCGGGCCAGAGCTCCAACACCCGGGCGAACGACGCGAGCGCGGCCTGGGCGTCGGCGCGATGCCGCGCGAGCAGGCCGAGCCCGAAGTGCGCTTCCCAGAGGTGGGGCTCGACAGCGAGGGCGGCTTCGAACGCGGACCGCGCTTCCGCGAAGCGGGTCGCGTCGCCTTCGACCGCGCCCTTTCCCGCGGTCTCGAGTGCGTGCTCGAGAGCGGGGTGGCGGATCCCGAAGCGGAGGCGGCGCGCCTGTCCCGCGACCTCGCCGCTCGTTTCGCTCTCGAGCAGCACGTCGAGCTCGCGCGCGGCGCGCTCCCGGTCACCGAGCTCGTACGCAGCGCGCGCGAGGTTGAGCCGCACGATCGCGGGACCGTTCGCCGCGAGCGCCGCTTCGTAGCGTGGGATCGCCGCGGCGTTCTCACCGCGCACGTGCAGGGCCGCGCCATACGACGCGTGGAGCTCCCATCCGGCCGCGCCCGCCGCGACGGCGCGCTCGAAGGCGGGGCGTCCCGTCTCGAGGTCGCCGCGCTGAAGCGCGATGATCGCGGTGAGCTCCTGCGCCGCCGCGTAGGCCTCGCTCGTCGCAGCGATCCGACGCAGGTGAGCGAACGCGGCGGCGCTCGCGCCCGCATTCGCGTAGAGCTCCGCGAGACGCACGAGGTCCGCATCGGGCAGCGCGCGTACGGCGTGCGCATGCTCGAGGGCTACGATCGCCTCATTGACCTGACCTGCCTCGGCGCGGAGCTTGCCGAGAATGTAGTGCGCGCGCCACGAACGGGGCCGGATCACGATGAGGTCCTCGAGCGCGCGGATGTGCCGACCGATATCGCCGCGCTCGAGCGACTCCGCCGCCAGAACGAGGAGCCGCTCCTCGGCCGGGGTCGTGCCGGAGTCGGCCGTCAGCGCCGCGAGGTAACGCTCGAGCGCGCGTCCGATCGCGTCGTCGGCGCCCGCGGGGTCGCTCTGACGCAGCAGCGTCGCTGTCACCTCCTCGTCCATGCCCTCGAGCAGCGCCGCGTACGCGGTCTCGTTCGCGGCCGCCGGTGCGTCCGACACGGACGCGATCGCCGCCCCGACGGCGCGCGCCAGCCAGCGCGCGAGCGCGGGCTCGGCGGTCGCGAGCGTGCCGGGATCGACGCCGATCGAGCGCGTGGCGCGAACGGCACCGCTCCCGACGTCGACCAGCGTGACCTCGAGGCGTCGCGCGCCGCCATCCTCTCGGTAGATCCCGCTGAGCGCGTACGTCGCGCCGAGCGAGCGGCCGTATTCCGCCGCCAGCCCCGCATCCGGCGACGAGCCGAAGACCAGATATCCCGCTTCGCTGGCCGCTTCGGGCATCGCGACGAGGAAGACCGGTCGCACGTCGACCGTCTCGTCGCGCGCGAAGCGCTCGACCAGCCGTGCGGCGAGCTGGCGAGCCCACGCGCCCGCGCGCGGTGTGGCCCCGCGCGCGCCGAACGGGATGACGGCGACGATCGGACGCGCGGTGGTCACGGTCTCAGCGCCAGCGGATGCGTGCGTACTGACGCTTGCCGACCCGGATCACCGGCTCGGTCGTGGTGGGCACCATCGTCTCCAGGCTGGCCTTCGATCCATCGACGCTCACGCCCCCCTGCTTCACGAGGCGGAGCGCCTCGCTGCGGCTCGACGCGAGCTTCGAATCCCGCAGCAGTTCGACGATGTTGATCTCGCCCTGGCCATCCTTGTCGACCTCGCGGACCTCGATGGCCTCGGGCTGCTCGCCCTCCTTGAACTGCTTGCCGAATGCGACCTTGGCCTCATCGGCCGCGCCCGGCGAGTGCAGCTCGCTCGTGATCTGCCAGGCGAGCTTCTCCTTCGCCTCCTTCGGATGCAGCTCGCGGTTGCCGATCGCGCCGAGGATCTTGTTCACCTCTTTGCGCGGCATCTCGGTCGCCCACTCGAAGTAGTGAGGCATGAGCTTGTCCTCGATCGACATGACCTTTCCGTAGATCTCGTTCGGCGGGTCGGTGAGCCAGATGCCGGTCTTGGGCTTCGACTTGCTCATCTTCTCGCCATCGAGGCCTTCGAGCAGGTGGTTGATGAGCAGGTTCTGCGGCCGCTGCCCGACCTGCTCCTGCAGCTCGCGGCCAGCGAGGATGTTGAACAGCTGGTCGGTGCCGCCGACCTCGACGTCGGACTCGATCGCGAACGAGTCGTACGCCTGAAGCAGCGGGTACAGCAGGTCCTTGATCGGGATCGCCGTCTTCTTCTCGAGGCGCTTCCGGAACTCCTCGCGCTGGAGCATCTGCTGCGTCGTGAAGCGCGACGCGAGGTCGATGACGTCCTTCAGACCGAACTTCCCGAACCACTCGGATTGCATGACCACACGCGTGCCCTCGCGAGGGACGATGAGGTGGAACTGCTCGATGTATGTCTCGGCGTTCTTCATGACCCGGTCGTGGGACATCGTCGGTCGCGTCTCGTCCTTGTCGGTCGGATCGCCGATCTGCGTCGTCCAGTCGCCGACGATCAGGACGATCTCGTGTCCCCACTGCGCGAGCTTGCGCAGCTTGCGGAGCGGGATCGCATGCCCCAGGTGCAGGTTCGGATGCGTGGGATCGAACCCTTGCTTGACACGCAGCCGACGATCCCCGGCGCGCAGGCTGGCGGCGAGGTCTTCGCGGACGATCACCTCGGCCATCCCACGGGTCAGGAACTCGTCGAGCTCGGCGTCGCTGGGGCGCGTGGGCACTGTGGAGAGGATATCGGGCGAAGACGAGGCCTTACGATGGAGGCATCGCACGCAATACGACACGCGACCACGCTCTCGGGCGCGGACCGTATCGCCAGTTGCGGCGCCGAAGTGGGGGCGGCCTCCGCGGCAGGCTCGCGGTCATGCCCCCGGTCGTGCTTGCGTTGGTCATCGCCCTCCTCGCGCTCGCCGGTTTCGGCGCGGTGACCGCGTTCGCGTTCTTCGCCGCCGACCTACCGTCGCCGGAAGAGCTCGCCAAGGACCCCCTCGCCCAGTCGACCAAGGTCTACGACCGGGATGGCAAGACGCTCCTGTACCAGTTCGAGGTCGAACGCCGAGAGGTCGTTTCGCTCGACACCATCCCCCAGCTGGTCATCGACGCCACGATCGCGGCCGAGGACAAGTCGTTCTGGACCAATCCCGGCGTCGACGTCTTCGGCATCGCTCGCGCCGTGCGCGACGACCTCCTCCACAAAGACGTCGTGAGCGGCGCGTCGACGATCACGCAGCAGCTCGTGAAGCAGCGCATCGTCGGCGGCGAGGTCAGCGTCTCGCGCAAGATCAAGGAGGCGATCCTGGCCGTCCAGGTCACCCGCACCTACTCGAAGCAGCAGATCCTCGAGCTGTATTTCAACCAGATCTACTACGGCAATCAGGCGTACGGGATCAAGGCCGCGGCCCAGACGTATTTCGGCAAGGCCGACCTCTCGACGCTTACGGTCGCGGAGTCGGCGCTGCTCGCGGGTCTCCCGCAGTCCCCGTCCGTGCTCGATCCGTCGCAGCCGGACAACATCGAACGCGCCAAAGAGCGCCGCTCGTACGTTCTCGGCCAGATGGTGGACTTCGGCGCGATCACGGCGTCGCAGGCCGACGCCGCCGACCGGGAGCCGCTCAAGGTCGTGGGCCCGCAGCTAACGACGATCACGGCGCCCCACTTCGTCTTCCAGGTGCGGAACCAGCTCGCGCAGATCCTGGGGGGCGACGAGTCGGCGGTCACCCGCGGGGGATTCAGGGTCACCACGACGCTCGACCTGAAGAAGCAGGACTCCGCCGAGCGTGCGGTGAAGGATTCGGTCGAGTCCCTGCACGCCAAGAACGTCTGGAACGCCGCGCTCGTGTCGATCGACCCACGGAACGGTGAGATCCTCGCCTACGTCGGCTCGGTCGACTACTACAACCGCGACGATCCGCGCGTGCAGGGCCAGTACGACGCCGCGGGCATCGCCCAGAGGCAGCCCGGCTCCTCGTTCAAGATGTTCAACTACGTCACCGCGCTCAAGAAGGGCGCGACACCGGCGACGGTGGTCGTCGACGCGCGCACGGACTTCACCGGCCGGGCGGACCCGACGCGCATGAGCCCGTTCTCGTGCGGCTACTGCCCCGAGAACGCCGACCTCCAGTACCACGGCCCGGTCACGATGCGACAGGCGATCCGCGAATCGCGCAACGTGCCGGCCGTGAAGTTCCTCTCGCAGTACAGCGGGATCGAGGACACGATCCAGACCGCTCACGACATGGGCATCACGGCGAACATCGACCCGAACACGACCGGCCTGTCGCTGACGCTCGGCTCGAAAGAAGTGAAGCTCGTCGATATGGCGAGCGCGTACGGCGTTCTCGCGAACATGGGCGTCCGCGTGACCCCGACCTACATCCTCAAGGTGGAGGATTCGCGCGGCAGGGTCGTGTGGGAGCACAAGGACTACGAGCAGAAGCGCGTCCTCGACACCGCCGTCGCGTGGCTCATGACCGACATCCTGAAAGACACCACGCAGCCGTCGCGGGACTTCATCTTCGGCAGCTGGACGAACATCGGTCGGCCGGCCGCGCTCAAGACGGGCACGACCGACAACTTGAAGGATGTGTACAGCGTGGGCTTCGTGCCCAGCCTGGTCACCGGTGTGTGGATGGGCAACGCGAACGGCGATCCGATGAGCTCGCGTGACTTCTCGAGCGCGATGGGACCCGGGGTGCTGTGGCGCGACTACATGAAGGAGGTCCTCGATGGCGTACCGGCCGCCGATTGGGAGCGGCCCTCGAACATCGTGCAGGCGACCGTGGTGGTCGCGCCTGGCGCGTTCGGTGGATACGGCTCGGGCCTGCTCCCCTCGAGCCTCTCGCCGTTCTCGATGACCGAGTTCTTCATCCGCGGCACGGTGCCGACGCAGGTCGATAACTGGTGGGTCGCGGGCTGTCCAGGTCCGGACGGCACGGCTCGCATCGCGCTCAAGCCGCAAGAGCGCGCACCGGGGAACGTCTGGCAGAAGTACACGGACGAGTGGATCCGCTCCGCGAACGCGGGCGCCCGAAGCTACGGCCGGTATAGCTGGAACCTGATCGGTTCCGAGCCATGCCCAAGTCCATCACCCTCGCCTTCGCCGTCGCCATCGCCGGCGTTCAGTCCCTTGCAGACCGTGAAGCCGAGTGGCACACCGTTCGTGATCCCATCGCTGACCCTGCCGCCGTTTCCGTCCGGACGCACGCTCGCACCGACCCCCACCCCGACACCCAACGCTCCGTGACGCGGCGCGTCGGCGCGATCGTCGCCTGCGTCGATGCGAGTGGACGTGTGCTCCTCGTGCGCCAGGGCGGCGGTCCCTTCGCCGGCGCGTGGCTACTACCCGGTGGCGGTGTGGAGGACGGCGAGTCGCCCGAGGACGCCGTGCGTCGTGAGACTCGCGAAGAGACAGGCTGCGAGCTCACAGCGCTCACGCACGTCGCAACGTATGAAGTGGACGAGCGCACCGAGGACTTTCACGCGCTCGTGCATCTCTTTCGCGGTACGGCCGTGGGCGAGGCGCGCGCGGAGGACGGTTCCGCGGTGCGCTGGTCCGCTGCGGACGGATCCGGCTATCACGCGGCGCTGCGACGCGAGCTCGCGGATGCGGGTCTGCGCAGCGAAGACGATGCCCGTCTTGATCGCGCGCTCTCTGTGACGAATGTGACGATGCGTCGCGTCGATCGCTGAGGCGCTTGCACCAGGCGAAGATGACGGCGCGGAATATCACGATGCGATGTGCGCCACGGCGAAACTGCTCGCTCAGCGGTACGACCTCGACCGTTCCCGGTACGACGCTTAGTCAAATTCATTAGCGAATTCTGGCGCTGATACCCCGTTGACGCGCCTTTGACACTCGAGGGCCCGATCGCCCGCTACGCGAGCGTGCGTCCGGTCCGTTAAGTCGGTTGCACATCGCCAGGGGCGTGTGGGCGTCCTGGGGTGCACGGGAGGCGAGAGTCGGTGGGACGGACGTCTCGTGCAGCGGTCATCGGGCTCTGTCTGAGCCTGTGCGTCGCCACGGTGCTCGACGTGAGTGGAGCGCCCGTTGCCGCGCAGCCGCGGACGCCGGCGCAAGCAGCGCTGCAACCCGCCGCGATCCTCACGGTGATCTCCGGTGACGTGCTCATGCGCAGTGCGGGAGCCGACTTCGCATCCGCGCGCGATGGCGCCGTGCTCTACGCCGGCAGCACCGTCCGCACCAGTGCCGACGCGCGCGCCATCATCACGCTCTTCGAAGGATCGACGGTCGAGCTCGAGCCCGCGACTGACATCACGATCGAAGAAGCGACCATGCGCGGCGGCTCGACGATCGTCGAGCTCGCGCAGTCGCTGGGCCGAACCTGGCACGTGGTCACGCATCTCACGACCGCCGACTCACGCTACGAAGTGAAGACGCCCGCCGCGACCGCTTCGGTCCGCGGCACGGCGTTCGAAGTCGCCGTCGACGATGCCTCGACCACGACCGTGACGACGACCGAGGGTCGCGTCGCGACCGCGGACGCGGCCGCGACGACCGAGGTGCTCGTCACCTCCGATCAGACCACGACGGTGCACGCGAACTCGGCCCCCGAGCCTCCGCGCCCGGCGCCGGACGCGCAGCGCGTCGTGACCGTCTCCGCAATGTCGGCGAGCTCGCTCGTCGTCGATCCGCTTGGCCGCGCGAACGGATTCCGGGACGGTCGTGTCGTCGCGCAGACCCCGGGCGCGCGCGTGCGCATCCAGGACGGGACCATCGTCGTGACGCTGCCGAACGTCCCCGACGGCGTGTTCGCGACGACCGTCGCGGCCTCGGCCGGCGTCGCGGTGCCGGTGTTCACCACCGTCACCGACAGGGGCGAGGAGCCCGTGACGGTCGAGACGGCGGCTCAGGCTGGCGGCGCTTCCACGACCTCGGGCGTCGAGCTGCGCCGGTCCAGCGACAAGCCGAAGGTGCGTGCCCTCACCGCCGACGAGACGAAGCAGCTGCCGGACGCGAAGGTCAGCCCGAAGCAGCCGACCGCGCCGGAGAAGCTCACCACGTTCGGCGGACAGGATCCCGCGCGTGACGGGGCGCCGACGACGCAGACGACGCCTCGCGTCAACGCATCGCCGCTCCCTAAGGCCGACGACACCGCGGACCCAGCGCCGACGCCGCGCCGCATCGTGGCGCCCGTTACCTCGCCCGCGCGACCTTAGAGCCGGACGATCGTCGCGCCGTCGCCGCCTTCCGCGGCGCCGGCGGGCTCTTGAGCGCGGACCAGAGGATGCCGCGACAGGAGTTCGCGCACCGCGGTCCGTAGCGCGCCCGTTCCTTTGCCGTGCACGATCCGCAGCCGATCGACGCCCGCGACCGCGGCGTCGTTGAGGTAACGGTCGAGCACTTCCAGCGCCTCCTCGGCGCGCGCGCCGCGAAGATCGAGCTGCAGCGATACCGCGGGCGCGGATCCGGCGACGACCGGCCGCGTCGCGCGCGGGGCTTCCACGGCGGCCTGCGCGGGCCGCAGGGTCGTCGCCGCGACGCGCAGACGCAGCGGCCCCGCGGCGACGTCCGCCATGCCGCGGTCGTCGATCGAGAGCAGGGTGCCGGGTTCGCTCACCCCTTCGACATATACCGGCGAACCGACCGCGATCGGCACCGTGGCGCGCGGCGTCGGGTCGGGCGCGGACGATCGGCGCGTTGTTTCGGCCTCGGCGAGTGCGGCGCGCGCCTCGTCGACGAGATTGCGCTTCGCGGCCTTGTCGCGCGCGTTCTCGGCCTGGCCGAGCGCTCGACGAGCCTGCAGGAGCAGCTCATCGACCTCGATGCGTGACCGCTTCGCCCCGCGCTCAGCATCGTCTCGGATGCGCGCGGCCTCGCGCCGCGCGTCCTCGGTGAGGCGCTGGGCGTCTTCCGCGGCGATGCGCGCCTCTTCGAGCGCGGCCAACAGATCGGTGCGGTGCCGCTCTGCCTCGCGCAGGCTGCGCTCCAGCGAGCGATGGAGATCCGAGAGGTGCGACTCCGCGCGCGCGAGGACCGCGGCATCGAGACCGAGACGGCCCGCGATCGCGAACGCGTTCGATGCGCCGGGGAGGCCCACGTGCACGCGGTACGTCGGGCGCAGCGACTCGGCGTCGAACTCGACGCTCGCGTTGGAGACCCCCGGCGTATTGAGCGCGAATGCCTTCAGCTCCGGGTAGTGCGTCGTCGCCGCGACGAGGACGTCGCGCGCGAGGAGCGTCTCGAGCACTGCCATCGCGAGGGCGGCCCCTTCGTCGGGGTCGGTGCCCGCGCCGAGCTCGTCGAGGAGCGCGAGATCGTCGCGCTCCGTCTCCGCGAGCGTCGCCACGACGTTGCGGAGGTGGGAGGAGAACGTCGAGAGCGACTGCGCGATCGACTGCTCGTCGCCGATATCCGCGAACACGCGCCGCACCACGGGAACGCGGCTGCCGCGTGACGCCGGTATCTGCAGGCCCGACGCGCCCATGAGCACGAGCAGGCCCATCGTCCGGAGCGTCACGGTCTTGCCGCCGGTGTTGGGCCCGGTGATGACGAGCACCCGGAAGTCCGAGCCGAGGCGCACGTCGATCGGAACGACGCCGGTCCCGCGTTCCACGAGCAGCGGGTGGCGCGCACCGACCAGATCGAGCACGCCGTGCGCATCGAGCACCGGCCGCTCGCACTCGAGATGCTCGGCGAGCTCGGCCTTCGCCAGCAGCAGATCGATCGCCGCGAGCGCGTTCGTCACCGTGTCGAGGTCCTCCCCCGCCCGTTCGACGCGGCGCGAGAGCTCGTCGAGGACGCGCCGCACCTCTGCGCTCTCCGCGAGCTCGGCCTCGCGCAGCGCGTTGTTCGCCTCGAGGATCTCGAGCGGTTCGATGAAGACGGTGGCGCCGCTCGCGGATTGGTCGTGGACGATCCCCTTCACCGCGCTCCGCATCTCGGACTTCACCGGCACGACGTAGCGCCCGCCACGCTGGGTCACGAGCTGCTCCTGCAGCGCGCGCGCGAGCTCCGGGGAGCGCAGCAGCCCGTCCAGGCGCTGCTGCAGGCGCGCCTGCGCGGCACGGAGGGTCGCGCGCAGGGAGCCGAGGCGCGGGCTTGCCCGGTCGAGCACCTCACCGGTCCCCGCGATCGCGTGTTCGATCGCGTCCGCGACGTCGCGTGGCGGTCGCGCGAAGCGCGCCTTCGCCGCGAGCGGTGGATACGGGTGCACGTCGGCGAACAGCTTCTGGGCCGCCCGGATCGTGTCCGCGATCTCGATGAGCTGCAGCGGATCGAGCGAGCCACCAAGGCGCGCGCGCCGCAGCGCGTCACGGATGTCGCGCGCGCCACCGATGCCCGCGGACGGCTGTGCGCGACGCAGGTCCCGCGCGGCGGCGGTCTCATCCTGCAGCCGCTCGGCCTCGCGCACCTCCGACACGGGGGTCAGCGCCCCCGCCAGCTCGCGCCCGGGCGCGAACGACGATCGCTCGGCGAGGAGCGCGCGGATCGCCGGGTACTCGAGCGTGACGAGCGCGCGCTCGGCGGCGGTCGTCACCGTGACACCCCGTCCGATCCGCGCAGCCAGAAGCGCCACGGCTTCGCCGACGTCGCACTCGCCGCGATCCCGATCCGCGGGCCGCGCGCGACCTGCCCCGGTGCGACGGCCGGCGCGTCGCACAGCTGCAGCGCGGATCGCGTCAGGTCGCTGCCGGAATGTGCCGTCGTGAGCCCGAAGGCCCGCCCGAGGAGACCCGGACCACTCAGGCGCGCGCCAGCGGCGAAGCCCTCCAGCGGCTCGGCCCCGCGAAGGAGCACCGCCCCGACGTCACCTGGTCCGTGCGCGACGACGTTCATGCAGTACCAAACTCCGTGTGAGAGATAGATGTAGGCGTGTCCCGGCCTCCCGAACATGACGCTGGTGCGCGGCGTCGGACCGCGAAAGGCGTGCGAGGCCGGGTCACCGCCGCCGTGGTAGGCCTCGACCTCGACGAGCCGCGCGGCACGCCGGCCCTCGGGGCCATCGTAGAGGAGCACCTTGCCGAGGAGCTCGCGCGCGACGACGAGCGTCGGCCGCGCGTAGAAGGAGCGCGCAAGGCGGATGCCGAGAGGAAGCGTGGACGCGCGCCGGACTCAGGCGCTCCGGCGCGGGTCGAGCGCGTCGCGCAGACCGTCGCCCATGTAGTTGATCGAGAGGACCGCCGCGAAGATGAGCAGGCCGGGGAAGATCGCCCAGTACGGCGCGATCTCGATGTAGTTCTGCGCGTCGTAGAGCATGCGTCCCCAGGTCGGGACGTCGGACGGAAAGCCGAGACCCAGGAACGACAGCGCGGATTCGGTGATGATCGCCGAGCCGACGCCGAGGGTGGCGGCCACGAGGACGGGGCTGAGAACGTTCGGAAGGATGTGCACCCAGATGATCCTTCCGTCCTTGTTGCCGATGCTCCGCGCGGCCTCGACGAACTCCTTTTGCTTCAGCGAGAGGAACGATGCCCGCACCAGACGCGCGACGGGCATCCAGTTGAGGACACCGATGACCACGACGATGAGGATGAAGATCCCGGCTTCCGGACCGATGGTCGAGCGCAGGAGGTCGCGGAAGAGGTAGATCGTGAGCAGGAGCAGAGGCAGCTGCGGTAGCGACAAGAAGATGTCCGTGATCCGCATCAGGACGTTGTCCAGATGCCCTCCGAAGTATCCCGAGATGGCTCCGACGAACGTACCGAGCGAGATGGCGATCGCGACCGCGACGATGCCGACCGCGAGGGAAACGCGGCCGCCCCAGAGCGCGCGCGCGAAGAGGTCGTGGCCGAGGTCGTCGGTCCCGAACGGGTGGGTGCCCGACGGGCCGGTGAGACCCATCGCGTAATCCAGTTTGTTGTACGGGATCGGCCACAGGTAGGGTCCGACCACGGTCATGAGGATCAGCAGCGCAAGGACGACCAGGCCGCCCATCGCGAGGCGGTGACGAGTGAACTGGTGCCACGCGTCGCGCCACAGCGTTCGCGCCGGTCGGCGGAACGCCAGGGCGTCCGGCGAAAGCCTGACCATGCGCGACGCGCGGGTCTCCGCGGTGGGCGCTGGCGTGGTGGAGCTAGCCATACCGGATCCGGGGATCCAGGACCCCATACAGCACGTCTGCGACGAGGTTGAACAACACCACCAACACCGCGAAGATGAACGTCGCTCCCATCACCACCGGTGTATCACTGTTGTTGATCGCGCTGATGAGCAACGCGCCGATGCCCGGGATGGCGAAGATCTGCTCCGTGATGAGCGCTCCGGCGAAGACGGTCGGCACGCCGAGCGCGACGAGTGTCACCACTGGAATGAGGCTGTTGCGGAAGACGTGGCGCAGCACGACCAGACGTTCACTGATCCCCTTCGCCCGCGCCGTCCGCACGTAGTCGAGCGGGAGGTGCTCCAGCATCTCCGAGCGCATGAATCGCGCCAGGGTCGCCGTTTGGAACAACGTGAGCACCGCGATGGGCATGATGGACTGTCGGAGCTGAGGGAGGAACGAGGCGGGATCGGTGAGCGAGACGCTGACTGACGAGTCGTAAATGAAGGGAAGCCAGCGGAGCTTCACGCTGAAGAGCAGGATGAGCAGGATCCCGGTGAAGAACGTCGGCACCGAAAAGCCGATGAAGGCGAACGTGGTCGCGGCGTGGTCGAACAGGGAGTAGCGCTTGACCGCCGAGACCACGCCGATCGGCAAGGCGAGGATCACCGACAGCACATACGCGACGCCGAGGACGGCGAGCGTGTTCGGCAGCTTCAGCATGAGAAGGTCCATCACGGGGACCTTGCTCGCGAACGAGTAGCCGAGATTCCCTTGTAACGCGGACAAGAGCCACATGACGTAACGGATCGGCCATGGCTGGTCGAGGCCCAGCGAACGCCGGATGTTCGCCCGGACTTCCGGCGGGACCGCGGGATTCACAGCGAATTGGGCCAACGGGTCGCCCGGGGCGACGGCGAGGATGGCGAAGACCACGAAGCTGATCACCAGCAAGGTGGGGATCGCGATGAGCAGGCGTCGCAAGATGTACCTGCCCATCTCACTCCCCAGTTCGCGATGTGGTCGTCATCGGGCGCGAACCCCCAGGCCGCCGGATCAGATGCGCAAGCGAGTCGGCGGGGGCCGCAGCCCCCGCCGACCGATCAGCTGTGTCGTCAGCAGCGGACCTACTTGGACCAGTCCGCGATCTGCCAGAGCACTGAGTCCCATGCGTTCGGGATGATGCCCTTGATCGCCTTGTTGTAGCCATCCGACGGCTGCGTGCGCGCGACGAGCGGAATGACCGCTACGTCGGATACGAGCAGGTCATTCATCTTGATGACCAGGTCGTTGCGCTTGGCGTCGTCCGTCTCGGTCGTCAGTTTTGTGTAGAGCGCGTCGAAGTCCTTGTTGCACCAGCGCTCGTAGTTGTTGCCGCTCCAGGCGGCGGACTTCGTCTTGATCTCGGCGCACGTCCAACCACTGAGGTAATCCGTCTGGTCGGTCGAGTCCGAGCCGTTCGTGAACATCTCGACGTCCGCGAAGAACCTGGCGGCGGAGTCGTCGCTGTCGGTACCGAAGAAGACGCCACCCTTGACCGACTTCAGCTCGACGTCGATGCCGAGCTGCGTCCAGCCGTTCTTCACGATGTCCTGCTCCTTCTGACGGAGCGGGTTGATCGTGGTCTGGTAGAGGATCTTCATCGGCTTGCCCTTCCACGAGCGCTTGCCGTCGGCACCCTTGGTGGCGCCGGCGTCATCGAGGAGCTTGTTCGCCGCGGCGAGGTCGTACTTGCAGATGTCCATGCTTGACGTGGCCTTCGAGGTGTAGGCCTCGACGCCGACGACGATGTTGCACGTCGCCGCGCCGGTGAGACCCGGGCCATAGAGCGCAGCGATCGGGGTGCGGTCGATCGCCATCGACAGTGCCTTGCGCACCTTGATGTCTGAGAGGAACGGGTGCTGCGTGTCCGGCTCGCTCCGGTTGGCGCCGAGCGACGAGTCGGGGTTCGAGCGGTTGATCAGGATGCGCTCGACGTTCGGACCGGGCGATGTCGAGAACTTGCACTTGCTATCTCCCGCGTCGACCATCGGCTTGAGGACCGTGGCCTCGACCTGGAGGTTCCACGCGTAGTCGGCCTCTCCGGTCTGGCACACGGCACGGGCCGCCTGGGTGGCGTCGGCGACACCCTTGAACGTCACCGTCTTGAAGTACGGCTTGTTGGCATCGCGGTACAGGTCGTTGATGGCGTAGGTCACCGTGTCCTCGGGCTTGAAGTCCGTGACCTTGTACGGACCGGTGCCGACCGGGATCTTCGGCTCGTCCTTGGCCTTCGCGCCGATGAAGTCCTTGTACTGCTTCTCCTGGATGATGTTCCCAAGACCCGAGACGAACGCCGAGTAGATGTTCGGGTACGCGGCGCCGTAGCTGACCTTCACGGTCGTCTTGTCCACGGCCTCGACGCTCTTGACTCCCTCGAACTTGCTCGAGTCGGTCGCCGCCGTCGCCTTGTCAGTGACGTACTTCCAGGTGAAGACGACGTCCGCGGATGTGAAGTCGGTCCCATCGGACCACTTCACATTCGGCTTGAGCTTCCAGGTGATCGAAGTGAAGTCCTTGGCGATGCCGCCGTTCGCGACCGTTGGGATCTCCAGCGCCAGGTACGGCACGGGCTTTCCATCCGGTCCCGTGTGTGCGAGGGGCTCGAGGAACAGCGCACCCGCGTCGTAGTCCTTCGTCCCTTGCGCGTGATGCGTGTTCAGATTCGTGACCGACTGCCAGTAGAGGATCTTGAGATCGCCGCCGGCGCCTCTCTGGGCCGCGGCGGTCGGCGCCACGGTACTCGTCGCTGCCGGTGGTGTCGTCTGCTGCGTGCAGGCCGTCACCGCCAAAGTCAGGGCGAGCCCGACGGCCGCCATGCCACGCGATTTGATCGTCATTCCGTGCAAAACCTCCCACGCCTTCTTGGCATCCTGCATCGCGGAACTTCCCCGCGAATACCGCAGGCTACCCTCGTACCTCGCGGACGGCAAGGCGGTTCGGTCTGGCTTGCCCCTCCAAGGGGGACGGCCGCCTACCTGCTCCAGTCGGCGACCGAGTACATCTCCGAATCCCAGCCCGTCGGAACGACGTTCTTCAACGAGTTCGCGATCCCGGAGCTGACCTGGGGGCGGCTTACGAGGGGGATGGTCGCGATGTCCAGGATCAGGATGTCGTTCGCTTGGATCACAAGATCGGCGCGCTTGACGGGGTCCGTTTCGCTCCGTAACGAGTCCACGATGGCGTCGAACTGCGGATTCTGGTAGCGGCTGTAATTGGGAGCGCTCCAGCCATTCGTCTTGCTCGCGGACCGCTTGCTCGTCCAGCCGCTCAGGTAGCTCGTGAAGTCCGGGGTGCTGTTGTCGGTGAACATCTGGACGTCGGCCCAGAACATGGTTCGCACCTCCCAGTTCTTCTTCATGACGTCCTGAGTCTTCTGCCGAACGGTGTTGATCGTCGTCTGGTAGACGATGCTCAGCCGGATACTGCCCTTGACCCGAACGTTGTCAGTCCCCAGCTTCCAACCGGCGTCGTCCAGCATCTTGGCGGCACCAGACACATCGAACTTGTCGCAGAACGAAGCGGTGTTCTTCGACTCGTACGCGGGCACGCCGGTGACGATGTTGCAGCCGGGCTTGCCCGAGATCTGCGCTCCACCGTAGAGCTGCTCCGCGACGGTCCTCCGGTCCGTCGCCAGTGCGAGGGCGGTCCGGACCGTCTTGCCGTCAGGGCCATTGAAGAACGGGTGCCGTGTGCCCGGCTCGCCGCGTTCGCCGCCCTGCGACGGGGACGGGTCTGCGAAGTTGATCATGATGCGCTCGACGTTCGAGCCATACGTCGTGAGCAACTTTCCCTTCGTGCTCGTGTCGACCATCGCCTTGAGGGCGCCCGCCTCCACCTGCAGGTTCCATGCATAGTCGACGTTGCCCGTCTGGAAGAGCGCGCGAGCTACTGATGGCGCGGCGCCGCCGCCCTTGAACGTGACTGTCTTGAAGTACGGCTTGTTCGGGTCGCGGTACTGGTCGTTCATCTTGTAGGTGACGAGGTCACCGGGCTTGAACGTGTCGACGAGGTATGGGCCGGTGCCGATCGGCTTGAGATTGCCAGGCGCGTCCTTGAGCTTCTCGCCCTGGTAACTCTCGAATTGCTTCGTCTGAAGGATGTAGCAACAGGTACCCACCCCACTGGTAGCTGTTCGGGTTCGGAGCGGCATACGTCACGACGACCGTCCTCGCGTCCTTCGCGGTGACGGACTTCACCCCCTCCGCCGCGACCGAGGTGGACGCGGCGGATTTGGGATCGGCCATGAGCGAGAAGGTGAAGGCGACGTCGTCGGCGCTGAAGGGCGTTCCGTCCGACCACTTGACGTTCTGGCGCAGCTTCCACGTGACGGTCATGCGGTCGGCGGACACACCACCGTTGGCCACCGTGGGGATCTCGGCCGCGAGACCGTTCGCGAGCGGCTTCGCGTCCGGACCATACGACGCGAGTGGCTCGGTCACCAGACGCGCGGCGTCGCTGTCCTTGATGCCCGTCGCCAGGTGCGGATTGAGGATCGTTGGCGCCTGCCAGTAGCCACTGCGACGACCAGTCCGATCGTTATCGCGTGTAGCCCTTGGATCGTCACGCCCTGTCTCCGCAGCTCAGGCGCGGAGCGTTGCCCCGAGCTGGTGGAGGAGGCGACCTTCGATCCGCTTGACGGCACGATCGACGTCGGCATCGCTCAGCGTGCTGTCGAGCGAGCGCAGGACGAGCCGCACCGCGAACGACTTCTTGCCCGCGCCGACCTGCGGCCCGCGGTAGACGTCCAACAGCGACACCGACTCGACGAGGGCCTTGCCCGCGTCCCGGATCGCTTCCTCGACAGCTCCATACGCCGCGCTCTCGTCGAGGACGATGGCGAGATCGCGGATCGCGGGCGGGTAGCGGGGCGGCGATACGACACGCGTCGGCGCCACGCGTGCCTGGAGCGCCGCGACATCGAGCTCGGCGATGAAGGTCTCCGCGGGAAGCTCCCAGAGATCGGCGACGCGGGGGTCGAGCTGGCCCCAGGTCATGACGTCGCGGTCGGCGGACCCGCGTCGCTCGGAACGGCCGGGATGCAGGCCGGGTGCGCCCGGCCGGACGTCGCCGACCGCACCGATCCGCAGCTTCACGAGCGCTCCGCGGACGACGGACTTCAGGTCCCACAGGTCGGCGTGGCGGCCGGGCCCCAGCCAGCTGTGCGGCTGCGCGCTACCCGCGAGCACGATCGCGGCGGTCCAGCGCTCGTCCGGCAGGTCAGCCTTTCGCGGCAGGTAGACCGGCGCGATCTCGAAGAACGCGACGCCGTCGCGGTGGCGCAGGTTGCGCCGCGCGGTATCGAGCACGCTCGGCCGCAGCGTCGGGCGCGCGACGGACTGCGACGCGGTGGTCGGGTTCTGGATCCGAAGCGGCGCCGGCGCGATCGGCGTCCCATCGGGTGTGAGGCGTCCGAGCCACTGGGGATCGACGAGCGAGTAGGACACGGTCTCCTGGAGCCCCATGCCGATGAGCGCGTCGCGAAGACGCTCGCGGAACTCCTCCAGCGGATGCGACTCGATGAGCGGCAGCGGGCCGTCGGGTACACGCGCCGGCAGACGGTCGTAGCCGACGATGCGCGCGATCTCCTCGATGATGTCGTGCGGGATCGCGATGTCGGTGCGCTCCACCGGTGGGCGCGCGAGCAGCGTGTCGCCCTCGATCCCGCAGCCGGAGAAGCCGAGGCGCTCGAGGACGTGCACGGCTTCGTCGCGCGCGATGTCGATGCCGAGCACCTTGCGCACCAGGCCGTACGGCATGCGGACCTCGACGCGCGGTCTCGGTCGTGGATATCGGTCGACCGTGCCCGCGAGCTTCGCGCCGGCGTGATCGCGCAGGAGCGCCACCGCTCGCGCGAGCGCGATCGGCACGAGGTCGGGACTCAGCTCCCACGCGAAGCGCCGCGCCGCGGCGCTCCCGGACGAGCCGCGCATGTCGAGACGAGCGGCGGTGCGGCCGATGCCGCGCGGCTCGAACGATGCGCACTCGAGCGCGACTGTCGTCGTGTCGTCGCGGATCTCGGAGTCCTCGCCGCCCATGATCCCAGCGATACCGAGCGCGCGCTTCTCGTCGGCGATCACCAGCGTGCCGTCCGGCAACGTACGGTCGACGCCGTCGAGCGTGCGGATCCGTTCGCTGGGCCACGACTGGCGTGCGACGAGCGTGCCGCCGCGGATGTCGCGAAGGTCGTAGGCGTGCAGCGGCTGACCGAGCTCGAGCATCACGTAGTTCGTGATGTCCACGACGTTCGAGATCGGGCGCATCCCGGCGGCGACCAGTCGGCGCTGCATCCAGTCCGGCGACGGACCGATCCGGACGCCGTCAAGGCGTGCGACGGCGAAGCGCCGGCAGGCATCGGCATCCTCGATGCGGACGTCGAGCGCCTTCGGCGCCTGTTGCCCGAGGTTCGCGCGCTCGGGCTCGTGGAGCGGCGTTTCGAGGAGCGCTGAGACCTCGCGAGCGATGCCGACGATGCCAAGACAGTCGGGCCGGTTCGGCTGCAGCTCGAGCAGCAAGACGGTCTCGCCGAGTGTTTCCGACAAGGCCGCGCCGACCGGCAGCTTCGGGTCGAGCAGGAGGATGCCGTCGTGGTCCTCGCCGATACCGAGCTCCTTCTCGGACATGACCATGCCCTCGCTCTTGATGCCGCGCATGTCCTTCGGCTTCATGACCATTCGCTTGCCGGTGTGACCGTCGACATATTCCGCGCCGACCTCGCCGTACGCGACGATCGCGCCGGGCTTCAGGTTCGTGGCGCCGGTCACGACGGTCTTCCGGCGGCCCTCTCCGTACTCGACTGTCGCGAGCTGAAGCTTGTCGGCGTCAGGGTGCTTCGCGAGCGCGGCGACGCGCCCGACCCAGATCTTGTCCCAGGCCTTGCGCTCGACGCCCTTCGACTCGGTGCCGGCCATGTGGAGGCGATGCGCGAGGTCGTCGACCGGGATCGTCACGTCGACGTACGCACGCAGCCAGGACAGCGGCACGCGGATCAGCACTTAGAAGCTCTCCAGGAAGCGCAGGTCGTTCTGCGCGTAGAGGCGGATGTCGGGCGTACCCGACATCACCATCGCGAGTCGCTCGATGCCGCCACCGAAGGCGAAGCCCTGATAGCGGTCGGGGTCGTACCCGACGCGACGCAGGACCTCGGGATGGACCATGCCGCAGCCCGCGGCCTCGATCCACCCGTCGCCGCCGCAGGTGTGGCAGTGCGGATCCTTCCCCTCGCAGATCACGCAGGAGAAAGCGATCTCGGCCGAGGGTTCGGTGAACGGGAAATAGTCCGGCCGGAACCGGACGTTGCTCTTACTCCCAAAGATCTGCCGGGCGAACGAATACAGGGCGCCCTTGAGGTCGGCCATCGTGAGCTTCTCGTCGATCGCGAGGCCCTCGTACTGGTGGAGGATGCTCTCGTGGATCGCGTCGGTCGCCTCGTAGCGGTAGCAGCGACCGGGGATGACGACGCGGATCGGCGGCTTGCGCTTCTCCATGACGCGAACCTGCATCGGTGAGGTGTGCGTCCGGCCGAGCAGCGGGATCTTCGGATCATCGCCAAGCGGGTTCGATACCCACAGGGTGTCCCACTTCTCGCGCGCCGGATGGCCCGGCGGGATGTTGAGGGCCTCGAAGTTGTAGTAGTCCGTTTCGATCTCGGGACCCTCGATGGTCTCGAAACCCATCGTGGCGAAGATGCGCGACACCTCGCGGATCGTCGCGGTGACGGGATGGAGACGGCCGATGCGCGCCGGTCGGCCCGGGAGCGTCAGGTCTTCACGACCGCGGAGGCTGGCATCGATCGACGTGCCGCGTAGAGCCGCGGTCCTGGTCTGGAGCGCGGCTTCGATCCGCGCCTTCGCCTCGTTCACCGCGGCGCCGTAGGCCGGCTTGTCCTTCGCCGGCAGCGTCGCGATCTGGTTCATGGCCTGCGTGACCTCGCCGTCCTTGCGCCCGAGATAACGGACACGCGCCGCCTCGAGCGCGGCGTCGTCCGCACAGGCGGCGATCTCCGCCACCGCGCGGCCCGCGAGCGCCTTCAGATCCTGTGGTCCCGCCGCCATGCGATCCTTTCCCGTCACGACTCTGGGCCTCGGTCGCGACCAAAACAAAGACCCGCTCTCCGTCCGGGACGAAGGCGGGCCTCCGCGGTACCACCCGATCTCCCACCGGCACGCGGCCGATGGACACTCCTAATCGCGCAGCCTTCGCTGCGCTCATCTGCCTGGCGTGTGCGCTTCGCGCACGCCGCAGTGGGGAGCGCTATCGGGCTCCGCCCGGATGCGCTTTTCTGCGCATCGGCTCGGGAGCGAATTCGCGCGTTCCGTTTCGCTGCGGGCTCTCAGTCACGACCCGCGTTCCCTGTGCGACGCTACGCGCTACTACTCTCCGTCGCTGCCTCTATGACGTGCTGGCTTTACCGGTCTTCTTGTTGCTGACGAGATCCAGATAGTGCCGGAACACCTTAGGGTCACGCACGGCCATGTCCGCCAGGACCTTGCGGTCGAGCTGAACCCCCGCCGCCCGCATCGCGGCCATGAGCCGGCTGTACGAGATGCCCGACTCACGCGATGCGGCATTGATGCGGGCGATCCAGAGCGCACGGAACTGCGCCTTCCGTTTGCGGCGGTCGCGATAGGCGTAGTTGAGCGCGTGCAGCGCGGCTTCGCGGGCCGGGCGGATGAGCTTGTGCTTCGACGCGCGCCGACCTTCGGCCGCGTTCAGGAGCTTCTTGTGCTTCTTGTGGGCAGCGACACCGCGCTTTATCCGTGTCATGACTTCTCCTTACCGCACCTTCGAAGAAGGTGCCCGTATGAATGGCGACGGATGCAATGAGTCGTCATTCCTACTTCCCTACAAGGTGCGGCAGCATCTTGCGGATCAGCTTGAGGTCTCCGCGGGCCACGAGCGCCTTGCCGGCGTGGGTCCGCTTCCGGCGCGGCGACTTATGCGCGTTGAGGTGGCCCTTGTACGCCTTCATGCGCGTGAGCTTGCCGCGCCCGGTCGCGGTGAAGCGCTTCTTGGCACCGCTGTGGCTCTTGATCTTGGGCACGACGGAATGCCTCCTCGCGCGAAGTGTGAACGCCAAGTGTACCGGTTAGTTCGTGCGCTTACGAGGCGCGGCACTCGGTGGCGCGGAGGAAGGCGCGGGTGGCGGAGTCGTCGGGGGCCGCGCCGCGCTTGGCGGTGCGGCGGTCGTCGCTCGCGTCGGCGTCGGCGTCGGCGCGGCTGCGGCCGTCGTCGGCTTCGGCGCAGCGGCGGCGGCAGGCGCTGGCTTCGGCACCGCAGCGCTCGGCGCTGCCGCCGGAGCGACCGCGGCGGCTGCCGGCGGTGCCGTGGACGCCGCTGTCTGCGGCGCGGGCAGGCCCTGCGCGTCACGGCGCACCGGATTCATCACCATGATCATCGAGCGGCCCTCGAGCAGTGGCATGCGCTCGACGATCCCATGGTCCTTCAAGCGCTCGGCGACCTGCAGGAGCAGCACGCGCCCGCGGTCCGGGTGCGCGAGCTCGCGACCGCGGAAGCGCACGGTGACTTTCAGCTTGTCGCCCTCGTCGAGGAATTTCGCGGCGGACTTGATCTTCGTCTCGATATCGTGGTCATCGATCTTCGGCGTGATGCGGATCTCTTTCCAGGTGACCGAGCGCTGGCGCTTCTTCGCTTCCTTCGCCTTCTGCTGCTCGGCGTAGCGGTACTTGCCGAAGTCGAGGATGCGCGCGACCGGCGGCGTCGAGTTGGGCGCGATCTCGACGAGGTCGTACCCGAGGTCCTGGGCGTGCGCGAGCGCGCGCTGCGTCGGAACGACACCGAGCTGCTCGTTGTTCGGGCCGATCAGGCGAACGGCGGGCACGCGGATGCCCTCGTTGATCCGCAGTTCGGGAGCGGCTATACGCGCGCCTCCGCTAGGAGCAGAGGGGAAGTCCGGCGGTGAATGAACTCAACTCGGAAGAGGATATCACCGGGCCAGGAGCCCACGAATGCGCTCGGCGACCGACGGCCAGTCCGTGCGCGTGATCCCATACACAACGCTGGTCCGAATGCGTCCATCGTGCGAGATCCGATCGTCGCGGTGCTCCCCCTCCTTGATCGCTCCCAGCCGTTCCATTGCCTGTTGCGACCGCTCGTTCAGCTTGTCCGTCTGTAGCCAGACACGGTTCGCGCCGAGATCTTCGAACAGGTGGTGGAGCTGCAGATACTTCGCTTCGGTGTTCGCGACGGTGCGGCGCGCCTCGCGCCCGAGGAAGGTCCACCCGATCTCGGTGGTCTTGTTGCCGCGGTCGATGTGCAGGAAGCGCGTGCTGCCGATCGGCGCGCCGTCGCTGGTGCGTCGGGTGAGGAAGGCGACCTGGTTGCCGAGGATCTGCTCTTCGAGTGCGGCGCCGATCCAGCGCTCGAGCTCAGCGACGTCGCGCGGCATCGGCACGAGCATCAGCCGCCAGATGTCGCCGTCGTGCGCTACGGGGAAGAGCTCGGCAGCGTGCTCGCGCCGCAGTGGCTCGAGGCGCACGTGCGTGCCGGTGAGCGTGACCGGCCGCGGATCAAATGCGGGGCGGGCCCGGCCGACGACATAGGCCATCTTCACGTCATCGGCCCACGTGCCCTTATCGGTCATGACGGCGTCGCGCTCGATCCCCTCGACCTCGAAACCGGACGCCTTGTACGAGGCGATGGCGCGGTCGTTGTACGCGAGCACGCTGAGCGCGATCCGGTGCAGGCCGAGATCGTGCACCAAATGTCGGACGAGGAGGCCGAGCGCTTCGCGGCCGAGGCCTCTGCCCCACAGGCCGGGCTCGCCGATACCGATCCCGACTTCAGCGCTCTTTCCCTTCGGCTGCACGTCCCGATAGTTGGCCTGGCCGACGGCGCGGCCCTCGTACTCGATGACGAAAACGAGGCCGTGATGCTCGACGGTGATGACGTCCATCCATTTACGCGCTGCGGCGTCGTCGGGAAAACGACCCGGCCGGCGGCCCCACTGGTACCAGGTGAAATCCGGATCGTTCGCCCAGCGCACCAGATGCGGAGCATCGGCGTGTGTCATCGGGCGCAGCGTCACGCGCGCGCCGCGGAGGGTTGGAACGTTCGCGGCCGACACCGTCATGCCATCGCGTCCCCGGCGCTCGGCTCATGCGGCGCGAAGTCGGCGGGCAGCGCTTTGCTCTCGCGTTCCTTCTTGACGCGCGCGACGAACGCGTCGAAGGCGACGCCGCGCTCCTCGTCACGCGATCCGCGGCGACGCACCGAGACGCTGCTCGCGGCGGCCTCCTTGTCGCCGACGACGAGCATGTAGTTCGCTCTCCGCTGCTGCGCCTCCTTGACCCGGTTGCGCAGATCCCCAGCCCGTTCGTCGAGGTGGACGCGGAAGCCTTCGGCGCGGAGCTTTGCGCTGATATCCCGCGCGTAGGCGAGAGCCGTCTCGCGTACCGGGATCACCGCCACCTGCTCCCACGCGAGCCAGAGCGGGAAGTTGCCCGCGTAGTGCTCGATGAGACCGCCGACGAAGCGCTCCAGGCTGCCGAAGAGCACGCGGTGGATCATGACCGCCCGCTCGCGCTGACCCTGGGCGTTCACGAACGTGACATCGAAGCGCTCGGGGAGGTTGAGGTCGATCTGCACTGTCGCGCCCTGCCACTCGCGTCCGATCGCGTCGTGGACCTTGATGTCGATCTTCGGCGCGTAGAACACGCCGCCGCCCTCGTCGATCTTGTACGGGACCTCACGTATGCCGAGCGCGGTACGCAGCGCCTCCTCGGCCTTGTCCCAGAGCTCGTCGGAGCCGAGCCGCTTCTCGGGACGCGTCGACAGATAGATGGACGGCTCGGTGTAGCCGAACACGCTGAGGAACTCGAGCGCGAGATCGAACACTTTGCCGATCTCGTCTTGCGCCTGCTCCCAGGAGCAGAAGATGTGGGAGTCGTCCTGCGTGAAGCCGCGGACGCGCAGCATCCCGTGCAGCGTGCCGCCGCGCTCGTAGCGGTACACCGTGCCGAGCTCGCCGATGCGCATCGGCAACTCGCGGTACGACTGGATCTTCGACTGGAACACCTTGATGTGACCGGGACAGTTCATCGGCTTGATCCAGAACTTCTGCGTGCCCTCGTCGAGGAGGAGCGGGCCGTACATGTTGTCGCCGTACTTCTCGAGGTGACCCGAGCGCAGGTAGATCTTCTCGTGCGCGATGTGCGGCGTGTAGACGAGCGTGTAGCCGCGCTCGTGGTGGATCTTGCGCCACCACGCTTCGAGCTCCTCGCGAACCACCGACAGGTTCGGCAGCCATAGGACCAGGCCGGAGCCGAGCTCCTCGTCGATGCGGAACAGCTGCAACTCCCTGCCGAGCACGCGGTGGTCGCGGCGCTCGATCTCCTGCAGCCGCGCGAGATAGGCGTCGAGCTGCTTCTGGTCGGGCCAGACGGTGCCGTAGATGCGTTGCAGTTGCGGATTGCGCTCGTTGCCACGCCAGTACGCGCCGGCGATCGAGAGCAGCTTGAACGGGCCGATCTTCCCGGTCTTCTCGACGTGCGGTCCCTTGCAAAGGTCGACGAAGCCGTCGTGCTGGTAGGTGCTCACCCGCCCGTCCGTGACCTCGTCGTCGCTGTCCTCGTCCGCGCCCTTCTCGGCGAGCTTCTTGATCTGGTCGACCTTGTAGTCCTGCTTGCGCTCGCCGAAGAACTTCAGAGCCTCGGGCACGCTCATGTCGCGGTGCTGGAAGAGCGCGTCGTGCTTCACGACCTCCCGCATCTTCGCCTCGATCGCGCCGAGGTCTTCGGGCGTGAGGGCGCGCGGGAGATCGAAGTCGTAATAGAAGCCGTCGGTTACTGGAGGGCCAAAACCGAACTTCGCGCCCGGAAACAGCTCGAGCACCGCGCCGGCCATGACGTGCGCGGTCGAATGCCGCAGCGCGTAGAGCGCTTCGTCACCGTGGTCGGCCTTGCGTTCCGTCTTTGCCACGCCGTCCTCCTCGTGGGACGAAAAAGCGCCTTCGTCCCTGGTATTTCGGGACGAGAGGCGCTGCTCCCGCGGTTCCACCCGAGTTCCCCCGAAGAGGCTCTCGTGCGGGCTGTATGGGGCCCACCCACGTCGCTCGGCGGTGGTCTCCGCGCGCGTTGCCGGCCCGGCTCACACCCTCCCGGGTTCGCTTAGCGCAACTGCGTGCGGCTCTGTCCGCGTCGTCGCGAGAACGGAATCATAGTCGCGCGGAGCTACCGGCCGCCAATCGCGATTATCAGGAGTCCCCCACAGATCGAGGTCGCGGCGCAGATCACGATGACCACAGCGAAGATCCGCACAAAACGGTCGAGAAAAGCATCGAACGGCCGCAACCGCCGGGCCTAGGCGATCGAGCGGGCCAGGGTGTCCCAAACGCGCTCTTGCACCGCGGCCGGGGCGGACCAGCGCTCCTCGACGCGACGACCGATGACGGTCATCTGGTTCGAGTAGAGCTGTGCCGCGGACTGGAGCATCTCGAGCGCCTCTTCGCGCGCGGGATGCTCGCGCCAGTCGAGGACGGTGACGCGCGCCTTCGCGATGCGCTGGTGGATCTTGTCGAGCACGACATAGTCGGGACCCTGCGGCCAGCGCTGCGCGCCGACGTCGATCCCGTGGACGAAGGTGACGCCGACGAGGTCGGCCTTGCGGAAGTCGTTCCCGCGGAACTCGTTGATCTTGCGCATGGGGTTGAGGTTCTCCGCGCCCGCGCCCCACGGCCGCCCGTACACACGGACGTTCGCGATACGGCCGGAGAAGGTGCAGTCGATGAACTCGGCGGTGAAGGACTCCCAGCCATCGATCCTCGCGTTGTCGAAGCGGCAGCGCTCGAAGCGCGCCTGGCCCGGGCGGACCGCGCGCAGGTCGGCCTCATCGAAGCGGCACTCGCGGAAGACGCTGCGGCGCCGCGAGGAGAAGAGCGGTTGGAAACGCCGGTCGAGCGTCTGTCCGCGGAAGTCGCAGTGCTCGAAGGCGCATCCTTCCGGCGCGACAGCGTCGAAAGACGCGCGCCGAAAGTCGGCGTCACGGATCGTGACGCCGTCGAACATGAGGACGCCCGAAACGGCGTCTATCTGTTTGCTACTTGCCGGGTTCGGCGGACGCGTAGATGGGGACCACGTTCGAGGACTGAAGCTCGTCCATCCGTGAACGGCCCTCGAAGACGACGCCCTTCTCGATCACTAGGGAGGGCGTGGTGATGTCGCCGTGCACCTTGGCCGGGCGGCGCAGCTCGACGGCGGACGTCGCCTTGATGTTGCCGACGACCTCGCCCTCGACGATGACCGTGCCGCAGCTGATCTCCGCCTGGACCTTGGCGCCGTCGCCGACCATAAGGAGGTCGTTGGTGGAGATCTCGCCGGTGAACGTGCCGTCGATCCGGACCTTGCCCTCGAAGGCGAGCTTGCCCTCGAACTCGGAGCCCTTGCCAAGTAGCGCGTTCAGATCGCCCGCGCTCGGGGTGGCCGTGTAATCGCGGGTTCCTGAGTAGTCGCGTGAGTCTCGCTGCTGCATGGTCTTGTTCCCTTCCGAAGCTTCCTCTTTGCGGCCCGGTTCAGCTGGGTGGGCGGGTTCCGGCGCTTCGGCGGGACGCCACACCGGCGTCGTCGACGGACGCGCAGGACCGCTCGATCGTTTGAACGTAAGTCGGGACACTATCCCCTCAACGCGCGATTTCATAGAACGTCACCCCAGTACGAGCGGGTCAATCAGGTGCTCAGCCGACGATTGGAACCATTCCTACTGCGGCGTGGCCGAAGGCCACACGCCGGCAGACGAGGGCGGCGAAGGCCGCCCGACTAGCGAAGGGGTGGCTCGACTTCCCGGGGCGCCACGACGCAGTTTGGCGCAGCCGCGGGCTGCGACTCCGGAGGCGCCCTGCGCGGCCCTGGCGCAGCTGCCGCGGCAGCAAACGGCGCTTCAGGCGCTCCATGGCGGAGGGTGCTGCGGAGCGCGTGGCGGGTCGCTAAGGCTCCAAGCGGTCGTGGTCGTGCGGCGGGATATCCAGGTGCTTGTGCGGCGGCGACCGGTGGGCGTGGTCCCCGCCCGTCAGCCCCAGGCGCTGCCAGAGGTACATGAACAGCGTGACGAGCAGCAGCACGGCCGCGGCGACCATGACGATCTCGAGAGCGGCCACGGCTACCTCGTCGGGGTCGTCGGCGTCGTGCCGATGAACGGCAGCGGCGTGTTCGGCGTCAGGTACTGGGGCAGTTGGCCGTTCCACTTGTTGATCGCCTGGAGCTGCAGGTACTCGGGAGTGAGCGTCGTCGCCTGCGCCTTTTGGGCGTTCGCGAGGCCCTGGGCGACGATGAGCGCCGTTTCGGCCTCCGTCCGCGCCTTCTCCTGGAGCTGCTTCGCCTGGAGGTTCTGCTGGTTCGCGACCTGCGTCGCCAGGATCGCGTCGTTGAACTCCTTGGGGAACTCGTAGTTCGGGATCGTGAACTCGTCGACCACGATGTAGTACGGCGTGAGCTTGTCCTTCAGAACGCCCTTCGCCTTGAGCGCGACTTCTTCGCGCTTCTGGATCAGCTCGAGACCGGCGTACTGGGCGGTGACGTCCTTGAACGCCTGCTGGATCTGCTGGTCGATGATGCGCTCCTTGTAGTTCGCGCCGATGTTCTGGAGGATGAGCGGCGCCTTCGCCGCCTCGATGTGGAAGTTGATCGTGATCGTCGAGTGGATCGTGACACCGTCCTTCGACGCGGCGCTCGATTCGACCTGCTCCTTCTGGATGCGTGTGTCGAAGATCACCACGTCGTCGCGGAACGGGACCTTGGTGTGGATGCCCGGGTCGAAGACGTCCGGGTGCTCGGTATCGATGGCGCCGAAGTGCTTCACGATGCCGACCTCGCCGACGCCGACCTGCGTGAAGGACCCGAAGATCGCGATGACGAGCACGAGCAACGCGGCGACGCCAACGACGCCGAAACCGATGGCCGGTCCCGCCGAAGACCGTCCCCCCTGGGTCACCCTGATGGACATGCGTTCCCTCCCTCGCCTGGACGGCTGCTGACCTCAGTAAAGCATTCCGGTGTGAAGGGGTAATGAACGCGCAAGGCGGCGCCGATGTCTCCAACGCGCTCCGACGAGCGCGTCGGAGGTGAGGAAATGCGGGCCGAGGACAACGGGAGACCGCGAATGCTGACGCCGCGGGAGGCCGCGGACATCGCGGGCGACCTCACCGAGGAGGACTTCGAGGCACGGCTCGAGAGCCTGTGTGTGAAGTGGGTCGCCGACGAGGCCGACACGCTGACGAAGGCCTCGCTGATGCTGCGCGACTTCGCGGAATGGCTCCTCGAGGTCGAGCTGGACGGCTGGCAGCTTGTCGATCCGGTCGACGGCGGCCACGGGCTCATGGTGAATGAGGACCCCGAGAAGCGGCTTTCCCGGGCCGGCTGATGCGGGCGGCTCGACGCCCGCTTGACAATCTTTCAGACTGGCCCGATGGAAGACACCCAGAAGCAGAACATCCTGGTCGTCGAGGACAACGAGAACACCCGTCGCCTGCTGGAGACGATCCTCCGGAGCGGCGGCTACGACGTCACGCCGGCGCCTGACGCCGAGGAGGGCCTGCGCATCCTCCAGGGCGATTTGGCGGTCGACCTCGTCCTGCTCGATCTCTTCCTGCCTGGCGCCGACGGCATCCAGTTCCTCCGCCTGCGGGCCGAGATGGAGCCGGATCGCCAGCCTCCGGTGATCGTCGTCTCCGCGACCGAGGACATGGACACGCTCCGGCCGCAGCTGCGTGAGCTCGGTGCGAAGCTGGCGCTCCGCAAACCGTTCGACGTCCAAGAGCTTCTCGACGGAGTGAAGCAGCACGCGACGAAACGCACCGCGAAGGCAGCCGCGATGCCCGCGGCGCCGGCGGCGAAGTCCGGCCGAGCGAAGACGAAAGGCAAGTCCGCGACGAGGCGCTAAGGCAGGCGCGGCGCGTACGGAGTCGGCTGACCACCGCTCTTCGGCTGCATCTGGATGTAGCTGCAGCCGGCGGTGATTGTGAGCGCGATGAGCAGGGCCAGAAGACGAGTCATCTGTCGAGTCTGGGCACCGAACCGTCGCGCCGTAAGACATACCTTCGACCTATGACCCGGGCCTCCTGTGGGCTCTGGGCGACTCGAACGTCTGACCTCAGCGATGTCACAACGGCGGCTCCGTGGCGTGCAGCTGAAGAACTGTGATTTCGGCGCTCTTTGGGGACGGAAAGCCAACCGACGTAAGCAGACACTCAAGCTCCTGGCTCGACCACCGGCTTCGCATGCGCTCCTCCGAGTCCCAAACGCCGATGATGTAAAGGGCGTCGTCCCCGAGCGCGCAATGATGGCGGAGCTCGCCGAAGGAAGTCGCACCCCCGCGGCTCATGATCTGCGCGTGCCCTCGGTCGTACGCCTCGGTCAGTCGCGCGATATCACCATCGAAGCGTGCGATCAACATAACGGCCATTGTCATGTCCTCCCTCGCCGACGAACGGTAACGATGCCTTCGTGTTCAGGCACGCGGCGATCGTACGGGGCACGCCCAACGGACCTTCACTCGGAAAGTCGGCGAAAAGCGACATGTCAAAATGCTCCTGAGAGACACCCTGGATGCCTCTCCACAGGCCTGTGGGCTCTGGGCGGATCGAACGCCCGACCTCAGCGATGTCAACGCCTAACCGCCTCGTACAGGCAGGTCCGTTGATGTGTGCTGCTTCGGAAAATGCGCGCTAACCGTCGGCGCCTGTACCCCCACGTACGCCAGCGGCTTTTGGCTTGGCTACACTTTGGCTACACGCCATCGCCGCTCACTTCGGATCTCGCCAGAGCCACCAACTCTTTGGCGCTGCGATCGGCTTTACGTCCGTGATTACGGCGTACCCGCCGTGATGTTCGAAGAACGAGCGACTTCTCTCACTCGACGTCCAAAGCGCGGTCGGCCTGTCTCGCTTGTCCATGCGAGCTAACCCGTTCGCTAGAACAGCAGTCCCTAATCCAGAGCCCTGTGCCGCCTGTCTCGTCCCGATCCACGCCAAGAGTTCATGTCGGTCCCGAGGTGCCGCCGCAGCGATCTCGCGAATAGCGACCTTGACCATATCCGGTGTATTGGGATGAATCGGGGGCTCGACTGGTTTTGTCCAAATGGCGATGCCTTCATGAGCGTCAGTTGTGTCGATACGGGCTTCGTGCTTTAGCAAATAGTCAACCTGATTGCGAAAGTAGGCGACAGGGTCTTTCATGAAGCCGATTCCAACTAGCCACAAGAAGAAAGGATCGTCGCGGAGTGCGTCGACCAGCGTTTCCGCGACGGCTGTCCACTCGCTCGGACGCGCTCGCCGAACAACCATTTCGACCGCAGTACGGTACGACGCGATGGCCGAGGTTCTCCCCGGACCAAAAGTGCGCCGCTGTGCCAATCCCGGGTTTGCGAGTACGGCGGCCGATGGCTCGTCGGCACGATCGTTGTGCCGTGCAACGGTCGGTCCCTGTGCCGCGGTCGCGGATGTCACACGGCGTACGACGCGAAGGATGTCATCGAGCCCGAGAACGAAGACTATTGGCTCTGGGTCAGCCGAAGATGAAGCCAATGAAAGACCAAGAGTGGACATGGAGAGCAATCGTGGCTGTCGTTGGGTCTGTGTTCCTCATGATCGTTCTCACCGCCGTCACCTTGTGGTTGGTGTGGAACAACCCTGCTTTGTTGCCATGACAACCGAGGACCGGGACGGCCTGACGCTGAGCGCCGCGTTCGAGCTTTGCCCATCGTGCTACGCGGAGCTCCATGACGCCATCGCGAAGTAGCGGAGGTGGCCCCGGCCTCCTGGAGAGCGTGCGGGGCCGGCTCTTGTGTTATCTATCGGCCTCGGCTTGCGCGCGCGGTGTCCAGGTAATCTAGGAACTGTCTGACCGTAACGATTGCCGTCAAGTGGATGCTGCCAAGCTCGAGGAGCTCGTGGTCGCCAGTGACAATCACCTCAGCCTCCGATTCGACGGCCGCCTCGAGTAGGTGGTTGTCGCCTTTCACCAGGTTGACCTCGACTGTTGGCGTGACGACAACGCACGCCTCACGCCACAACTCAACGATCCGATCTGGATCCTCGAAGCTTGAGCGAAGGTGGTCGTATCGCAAGATTCGGCTCAACTCGTCTAGGAGTTGTTCGCTCGCGATAGGAAAGAACTCACCAGCCAAGGCGCAGTCCACGACTCTTCCGGGGAATCCGCCCCAACCGAACCAGACACAATTGTGTTGTTATCGACTACGGCGTAAAGCGTGGCGCGAGATTAAGCCCTAGTTACCGACCCCGTCGCACAGCCGCAATTGCCTCGTCCACAACTCTTGGATCGAGCCGCGCCGTGGCGACTTGTTCACGGACGATAGCCAAGCGTGCGCGCAGTTCCTCGCGAGCGTTTCGGCTGGCCGCGGCCTTGAGTCGCTCAAACTCGGCTTGGCTTACAAGAACCGCGCGCTGATCGCCGCGCCTAGTAAGCACTACAGGGCCGCCCCCACGGGCGACCTCATCCACGATCTGACCAAGGCGGCCCCTGGCCTCCTCGACGCCAACGGAAGCAATGTTTGGCATCGTTCTCCTCCGACTCGGACCTTAAGGTTGACCTGTAGGTCTGTCAATGGGTATTTCGCATCTTTCGTGCCGGTTTCGCCGAGACCCCCATATTGGGTGACTCTTGGCGCGTTGAGCGGCCCTCGATGCGGCGCGAGCTTCCGAATCATGATCTCGAGAACGGGGACTACAGCCTGTACGCCAAGTAACCGCGAAATACAAACTTGGCCACTCATCGGCCGCGTCTGCGCGTCGGCTTCGGCTCGAGGAGCTTCCGCAGCTCCCGGCGATCGATCGGTTGGCTACATCGTGAAGCACGATTGGCCGACCGAGACCGTTTTTCCGGTGGGCTCTGGGCGGCTCGAACGCCCGACCTCAGCGATGTCAACGCTGCGCTCTAACCAGCTGAGCTAAGAGCCCTAGGCGTCAAGATTACCAGTGAGTCAGGTCGAGGTCTTGCTCGAACCAGGTCACGGGACCTGAGCTAGGTATTTCAAGGTAGAGGGCAAACTGAGCGAGTCGGACGACCCGCGTGGTCGGTAGGCAACGCAGCCCGCTCGGATGCATCCACGAGGAGCCGTTTGAGTTCCAAAGATCGCGAACCAAAGGACGAAATCGACTGGACGCGCTATCCAGGTGATCGATGGGGTCGCTACGCCGTTGTGCTACTCGCTGAGAAGCTGTCGTTTCTTCGCGACGAACCCGAATCAGGGACGTGCATCGCGTCAGCGGCCCCAAAGTGGCAGCGGTACGACAAGGCGATGTTTGTTTACGACGCGGATGCAGTCATCGGGACACTGTCGCTTGAGATGCCTCTCGCTCGCTCGGCGAGAGCCGCAGTGGATGAAGCGCGCGACGCTCTCTACAAGTTCATCAGTGTGTGTGTTCGCGACCCAGGTGACTACGAAGTCAAACCGCTCAGCGTGACTTTCGTCGGAGAGGAAAGTGATGGCAGCGTCAACAAACAACCTAGGACCGAATCGTGATGAGATTGCAATCGGCAGCGATGTCAACGCTGCGCTCTAACCAGCTGAGCTAAGAGCCCGTCCGCATCAAGGATAGCGAACCTCATTGGCCGCGCGCGTTCCGAACATCCGCAGGCCGTCGGTCGGTGCGTCCTTCGCGAAGCAGACGAATTCGAACGCGCCGAAGCCGTTCGGATCGAGCAGCGTGTCGATCGCGGAGCGGCGACCGAGCGCGCGCAGCTGCTCGATCGGCGTGTCCGCTCGCGCGGTCGCCTCACGTATGCCAAGTGCGAGGAGCGCGTCGCGCTGGGTGGCGCGACCGGCGAAGACGAAGCCCGCGCCTTCGGCGGCGCGCCGGATCGCGGTGAAGTTGACGCTCGCGGTGAGGTCCTGCGCCCCCGGTTCGCCGTACGGATCGGTGATGAGCCGATGGCGCGAGAAACCGCGGAGGGTGCCAGCGCCCAGTCGTGTGAGCAGCTCGTTCTCGTCGCCGCCGTAGTCGACGAACACGACGTACCCGCTCGTGAGCGCGGGCCCGAGGCTGGCGACCCAACCCTCCGCCGCGGGGCTCACTTCCCAGCGGCCGCCCTGCGGGACGCGCTCGGGCACGCGCCAACCGAGATCGGGTTGGCTGGGCGCGCGGAGCACTTCGGTGAGGACGCCGCCGTGCTCTTCGACGAACACCTCACGCACACCGTCGCTAGTGCGGACGAGAACGTGCACCGGGAAGGCATCGAGGACCTCGTTCGCGAAGATGACTCCTTGGACCGGCGCGAGCGCACGCGCGTCGGACGCCCAGCGCAGATCGCGCCCCGCGAGCGCGGCGGACTGCTGCTCCCGCAGCCGCGGAGAGACCTCCACGATCGTGGGGCGCGCGCCCTTCGCCGCGTCCGGTCGCTCCCGCTCGAGTGCCCCGAGCACGTCGCGCAGGAACACGCCACGGCCGGCGCCGGCCTCGACGAGGTCCCACGCCGCGGGCTTGCCGAGCTGCATCCAGAGGTCGACGAATGCGCGCGCAAGCGCGCGGGCGAAGTGCGGTCCGAGATCCGGCGCGGTGAGGTAGTCGCCTTCGAATCCCAGCGCCACGCGCGACGTGTAGTAGCCGTCCTGGGGATCGAAGAGGGCCGCTTCCATGTACTCCGCGAAGGTGATCGGCCCGCGCGCGCGGATGCGCGCGACGAGACGGTCGCGGAGCGTCAGGCGCCCCAGCGCGGCGGAGCCGGGGGGCGGACCTCGGGCGGACGTACGCCGCCCTTTCCGTCGCCGTTCGTCGGCACCTGCTCCGACGGCCTCCACGTCCGTGCCACGGCGAGCTCTTCCTTCGCGAGGACGGTGACGCCGAAGCGCTTGTAGGTTGACATCTCGAAGTTCGGCGTCTCGCCGAGCGCACCGTGTGGGCAGACCTCGACGCAGTCGCCGCAGTAGATGCAGCGCACGACGTCGAGTTCGTACGTCTGGAGATCGCGCTCGCGCATCATCAGCGCGCCGGTCGGGCACGTCTCGGCGCAGGCGCCGCACGACACGCAGTCGGTGTACGACAGCGACACGTTCCAGGGCGTCGTCACGATCGAGTCGTAGCCGCCGCCCATGAGTCCGTAGCAGTTCGCGCCGATCACGTCGCGGCAGATGCGGACACACTGGGTGCAGTTGATGCATTTGTTGAGGTCGCGAAGGATGAAGTCGTGGCTGAAGTCGTACTCGTAGTCGTGGTAGTCGATCGGCTCCGCGCGGTGGAAGCGGTTGTCGGTGAGCCCGTGCTCGACCGATAGCCGCTGCAGGTGGCAGCGCCCGACGTCGGGGCAGACGCACTGGAGGCAGCGCGCCGCTTCTTTCTCGGCGAGGTCCTTGGTGTAGCCGTTCTCGATCACCTGGAACGACTGCACCCGGTCCGTGAACGGTAGCATCGGCATGCGCACCTGTGGCTCCTCGGGCTTGTACGGGACGATGTCGATGAGCTCCGGCACACGCTCTTCCTCGCCGATCTCCTCCGCCACCTTCGCCATGTCGTCGCCGGCGAGGTAGCGGTCGATCGCCTTCGCAGCGAGCTTGCCCTGCGCGACGCACTCGATCACGGTCCGCGTCCCCATCTGCGCATCGCCGCCGGCGAAGACGCCGGGGCGGTCGGTCATGAGCGCGCCGTTGGTGACGATCGTCTCGCGCTTGCTCTTGCGCACGCCGGTGTCGCGTTCGATCCAGTCGAGCACCGGGATCTGGCCGATCGCGGGGATCACGGTGTCGCATTCGATCGTGAAGTTCGCGCCCTCGACCGGCACTGGGCGGCGGCGACCCGACGCGTCCGGCTCGCCGAGCGCCATGCGCTGGAACTCGACGCCGCCGACGCGGCCGTTCTTCTCGACGATCTTTACCGGAGCAGCGTAGAAGTCGAGCTTGATGCCCTCGTGCTCCGCGTCGTCGACCTCGCTGTAGTGCGCGCCCATCTCTTTGCGCGAGCGTCGGTACACGACGGTCACTTCCGCGCCGAGCCGTCGCGACGTGCGCGCGCAGTCGAAGGTGGTGAATCCGCCGCCGATAACGACGACGCGGTTGCCCTTCCCCACCGGGACCGGATCGCCCTCCGCGTTCTGGCGGAGATAGTTGATCGCCTCGATGACGCCCGGCAGGTCCTCGCCCGGGATGCGCAGCGCGTTGCTGCTCCACGCGCCGATGCCGAGGAAGACGGCGTCGTATCCCTGCGCGAGGAGCTGGTCCACCGTGAAGTCGCGGCCGAGCTTCGTGCCGCCCTTGAACTCGGTGTCGCGCAGCTGCCACAGCGAGTTCAGCTCTTTGTCGAGCTTCACCTTCGGGAGGCGGTATTCGGGGATGCCGTAGCGGCAGATGCCGCCCTGCTTGTCCATCATGTCGAACACCGTCACGGCGTGACCGTTGAGCGCGGTGTAGTACGCGGCGGTCATGCCCGCGGGCCCCGCCCCGACGACCGCGACGCGCTTGCCGCTCGCGACCTTCTGCGGGAACGGCGTCGGCGCCACGTCCATCTCCATCACGAGCTCGCCGGTGTAGCCGTGGCACTGGCAGATCGCGATCTCCTCTTCCACCAGCCCGCGGCGGCACACCTCCTGGCACGGCTTGGGGCACACCAGGCCGAGCATGTAGGGGAAGGGCAGCACCTCCTTCACGAGGCGCGCCGCTTCGACGTGCTGCCCCTTTGCCATCAGCTCGAGGTAGCCGGGGATGTCGATGTGGGTCGGGCAGCTGATCTGGCACGGCGGCATGCAGTACGCGTTGTGGTCGCTGAGGATGTACTCGAGGTTCTGCTTGCGCAGCTTGAACAGCGCGTCCGAGCTCGACACGATCTTCATGCCGGGCTCGACCGCGATGTGGCACGACGGCAGCGGACGGTCCTGACCCTCGATGTCGACCAGGCACATGCGGCACGCGGCCGCGGGCGCGAGCTTCTCGTCGTCGCACAGCGTCGGCACGTTGAAGCCAGCGCGCTGCGCGGCCCGCAGGATCGCCTCGCCCGGGATCGCTGTGACCTCCTGGCCGTCGATGGTGATCGTGCAGGTCGGCTGGCCCGACGGGATCTCGCCGGTGTGCGAGACCGTGGGCAGCTGGGATTCGCCGGGCTGGAGGTATCGCTCGAGGAGGCTCATGCGGCGAGGACCATCCTACTGATGGAGCGCCGTAGCCGCTCCAGAAAGCCGGAGCCGAAGGCGAAGGTCATCGGCGACGAGCGATGCGGGCTCGTACTCGGGTCGATGCCAGATGAGATCGCCGTCCCGATCCCAGATCGCCAGTGGGTATCCACGCTTCTCCGTGTACTCGATGCCGCCGATCTCGCGCCCAACGTGGACCTCGCTATCGAGGATGAGCTCGCGTCCGTCGACGCGGACCACCCGTTTCTCCTTCGCGGAGTCGTTGCGCGTGTCGACGACGAGCGAGCCGGTCACGCGGATGAGCGTCGTCTCACGCCGGAGCAGCGCGTGCGCGCGCTCGACCGTCGCGATGATCGACGTGGTCGTGAGCGCTCCGATCACGAGCCCGGCGGCGAAGATCCGCCAGTCGCCCCGCGACAGCAGCGCGAGGTAGAACGCGATGGCGCCACCGATCACCCAGTACTTCCACTCGTTGCGCTCGATCTTGACCGAGAGGTACTGCGCGAGCGCACGCTGCTGCTCGGCGCTCATGAGCGTCGCGGTGCGCGTGCGCGGGCGCGCCTTGATACACGGCTCCCAGCGGCCCAGGTGCCGCCAGGCGCCGTCGGGCCCTCTCTCGATGAATCCGTTGCACGCCTGGCAGGTCTCGCTCACGGCTGGACCATCGTCTCGTACCGACGCGCACGCAGCGTCGTGCACGTACCGGTCGGGCACCGCTGCTCGCTGATGTGCGCGCGGTAGTCGTCGGGGAATTCGCGCATCGTCGTGCGGAGGATCGACGGCGCGGTGATGCCGAAGCCGCAGAGCGAGAAGCGCTCCATGTGATCGCCGAGCTCGGTGAGCCATGGCAGATCCGCGTCACGGCCGAGAGACGACGAGACGCCCTCGAGGATCCCCTGGACGCGCTTGGTGCCGACGCGGCAGGGAACGCAGATCGCGCAGCTCTCCTTCGCGAGATACGCGAACAGGCGTCCTGCCTCGCGCACCATACAGACGTCGGTCCCGAGCGCGCGCACCTGACCGGAGCCGAGATGTGTGCCGGCCGCCTTCAGGTCTTCGTAGTCGAGCTTCGTGTCACGGCGCGCCGCCGCGAGGATGCCGCCGGTGGGCCCACCGACGTGGATAGCTTTGAGTTTCCCGCTCGCGCCGCCGGCACGGTCCAGGATCGCGCCGAGCGTCGTCCCGAGCTCGACCTCGTAAACGCCCGGCTTCGCGACCGCGCCGGTCACCGACACGAGCTTCGTGTCCGCTTTCGCGCCGTCCAGGACGAGCGGGAGCCACGCCAGCGTCTCGGCGCTCGAGACGAGGGTCGGCCGCATCAGGTAGCCCTGAAGCGCCGGGTAGGGCGGCCGCTGCCGCGCCATCGCGCGCTTCGACTCGAGCACGTTGAGCAGCGCGCTCTCCTCGCCGCCCATGAACCCGCCCGGTCCCAGCGTGATCTCGATGTCGTCGCGGCCCGCAAGCGCGCTCTCGGCCGCGCTGCGTGCGCCGGTCGCCGCCGGATGCAGATAGAGGAACGCGTGCGTCGCGCCGGTGATGACCATCGCGAGCTCGATGCCCCGCACGACGAGCTGGGCGTTGCGGTCGAGCAGCGCGCGCGCGAGCGGGCTGTCGGGGTCGGCGTCGTAGGCGTTCGCGACGACGTAGGCCTCGCGGCCGGCGGCGTTCGTCCAGACCGCGCGGAGCTTGTCCGCGAGCGAGAAGCCGGCGCCACCACGACCGCGCAGCCCCGAGGCCGCGATGCGCTCGATCGCGGCGTCACGATCGAGCCCGCGGTCGAGTGCGGGAACGCGGGCGCCATCGAGCAGACGCGCGGCGGTGCTAGCGGGCATACGTGGGCTCGACGGCGTGATGCACCTCGTCCTCGTGCAGCTCGTCGTGTGCGGGCGGTGGCGACTGCGGCGGCCAGTCGCCCGCGATCGCGAGATTGCCGGTGAAGCGTCGGCCGCCGCGCGGCACCGCGGTGCCCTCACCCTCGGGCGCGCCGCGGAAGTTCGAGAGGAGCGATGCCACCGTGTAGACGTCGGTCATCGTCTTGCCGAACTCGATCGCGACGAGCTCCGCGGCCGTCCACGGAAGGTACCCGTAGTCCTGTTGGAGCCCGTACAGGACGCGCGTCATGCGGTCCGCGCCGTCCTTCTCGCGCTGAAGGACCTCGCGCGCCTTCGCGAGATCGAGCTTCGTTTCTTCTTCCGCGGGGATCGTCGTGACCGCGGTGGACAGTGGACGGCGGTCGCCGTAGGGAGCGGCCGCGACCATGCGGATGCGGTAGTAGTTCGCGCGCGGCGCGAGAAGCGGCCGGCGCCGGAAGGCGTTGCGGAACGTGTACGAGATGGAGATCGCGCGCGGCGGACACGCCTTCTCGCACATGAGGCAGCTCTCGCACTTGAAGATGCTCGTCTCGGGCTCGAGCAGCAGCGCGATGAGGCCGCGGCTCCGCTCGGGGAGCACGCGCTTCTCATAGGGGTATTTGCGAGTGACGGGACGTGGACGGACGAGATGCTCCAGCGTCCGAAGCATCCCGCCGATGATCCCGAACATCTACCGGTCGACCTCGCCGAGCACGATGTCGATGGACCCGAGGATCGCGATGACGTCCGCCACCAGGCGGCCCTTCAGCAGCCACGGCAGGATCTGCAGGTTCACGAACGACGCGCCGCGCATCTTGGCGCGGAACGGGTTCGGGCTGCGCCCGTCGCTGATCATGTAGATGCCGACCTCGCCCTTCGCGCCCTCGACCGTGTAGTACGCCTCGCCCTTCGGGCACTTCCACACGTGTCCCAGGCGGGCGCGCACCGGACCACCAGGGATGCCGTCCATGCACTCGCGGATGAGCTTGATCGCAAGGCGCATCTCCCCGAGACGCACCTTGTAACGCGCGAACGCGTCGCCTTCGGCGAACACCACCGGCTGCATCGACTTCAGCTCCGGATAGATCGAGTACGGGCGTGCCACGCGCAGATCCCACCGCACGCCAGAGCCGCGAAGCATCGGCCCGGTGAGTCCGTAGCTCTTGGCGACGTCGGCGGGGATGCGGCCCACGCCGATCGTGCGCTCGAGGAAGATCTCATTCCCGTCGAGGATCTCGACGTAGTCCTGCTCGATCCTCTTCGCCCAACGCTCGAGGAAGCGGTCCAGCTTCGCGAGCCAGCCCACCGGCAGGTCATATAGCACGCCGCCGGGACGGAAGTAGTTGAAGTTCATGCGCGAGCCACAGAGCTCCTCGAGCAGGTCGAGGATGTCTTCGCGGTCCCGGAAGCACCACAGCACCGGTGTTGTGGCGCCGAGGTCGAGTCCGTAGGTGCCGAGCCAGATCAGGTGGGACGCGGCGCGGCTGAGCTCGTCGACGATCACCCGGATGTACTCGGCGCGACGCGGCACGTCGATCCCCGCGATCGCCTCCATCGCGCCCGCGTAGGCGTGCTCGTTGAGCATGTTCGAGACGTAGTCGGCCTGGTCGGCGTAGCGAACGCCACCCGCGTACGTGCGCCATTCGAAGATCTTCTCGAGGCCGCGGTGGAGGTAGCCCATCACCGGGACGCACTCCACGACCTTCTCCCCTGAGAGACGAAGCACCAGCCGCAGCACGCCGTGCGTGGATGGGTGCTGCGGACCCATGTTCAGGATCAGCTCCTCGGTCTCGAGACCCTCGTCCTCGATGACCGGGAGGTCGACGCCGGCACCCTCGCGGATCTGCCGCAATTCGGTGTCGGTGGTGCTCAGTGTGTTACCCGCCTCTCGCGATCTTCTCGCGTAGTCGCAGGACGCCTTCGAGAAGCGCTTCGGGGCGCGGCGGACAGCCCGGCACGTACACGTCGACGGGAACGACGGTGTCCACGCCCTGCAGGGTCGAATAGCTGTCCCAGAACTCGCCGCCCGACGAGGCGCAGTTCCCCATGGCGATGACCCACTTCGGCTCCGGCATCTGCTCGTAGAGGCGGCGCAGCCGCGGCGCCATTTTGTGGGTCACCGTACCGGCGACGATCATCACGTCCGCCTGCCGCGGGCTCGAGCGGAAGACCTCCGCGCCGAATCGCGCGATGTCGTGAGTCGAGGCCCCGGTGGCGATCATCTCGATCGCGCAGCACGCCAGACCGTATCCGAGCGGCCAGGGGCTGCGCGAGCGTGCCCAGTTGACGAGATTGCTCACGCTCGTGAAGACCATGTTGTCTTCGTCGGCGAGGACGCCCTGTCGCGTCGGGAACTCTTCGCTGCCGAGGCCCGCCTGCGTGGTCTCGGGACGCCGCTGGATGACGTCCTCTTCGAAGTTGATCGGTACTCCCGAACGCTCGGCGGGACGTTCTTGCTGCACGGGCATCGAGGTCAAGTCTAGAGAGTTCTAGCCGGGCTGCACGGCTCGTTTCAGCAACGCGACGAGCGCATCGTGCACGAGAGGCGCGCTCGCGACGATGTGCGGATGACCGGAGCGTGCTTGCGGCAGCTCCGTCACGCGGCCACCCGCCTCGCGCACGATGAGCGCGCCGGCCATCCAGTCCCAGGGCTTGTCCACCGATTCAAAATATCCGTCGAACCTTCCCCGCGCGACCCACGACAGATCGAGCGCGGCCGAGCCGTAACGACTGGACGTCACGCACCTGACCGAGCACGCGCGTGAGGATGCGCGCCTGCTCCTCGCGATCTTCGGCGACATAGGCGAAGCCCGTCGCGACGAGCGCGCGTCCGAGATCGGCGACCTCCGTGGTCCGCAGCGGCCACGGGGAGCCGCCACCACGCGAGACCCACGCGCCGGCGCCGCGCTCCGCGCCGAAAAGCTCCTCGCGCACCGGGTCGTAGACGACGCCGGCGAGCGCGCCCTCAGCGTCGGCGAGACAGATCACCACGGACCAGTGCGGTACTCCGTAGAGGTAGTTGATCGTTCCGTCGAGCGGGTCGATTTACCAGGTGCGGCCGGATCCCCCGCTCTCGAGCGAGCCCTCCTCCGCGACGATCGCGTCTCCCGGAAAGGCCCGGCGGATCGCGGACACGATGGCGGTCTCGGACTCACGATCGGCATCGGAGACGAGGTCGGTGTGGCTCGACTTCGCGTGGACGCCGCTGGGCACGCCCTCGAATCCTTCGAGCAGGTGACGGCCCGCGGCGCGCGCGGCGTCGATCGCGAGCGTCATCGCCTCCGGCATCAGCGTTGCTGGGAGGCGAGACGGATTCCAAAGGCGACGAGCATCACGACGAGGCGAGCCGGCCGTCGACCTTGGGGCTCACCGGCGAATGCGCCGTGATGAATGCCGCAACGACGTCGACCTCGACGTCGCCGTAGATGACGTTGGTCCCTTTCGCGAAGCCGGTGTGACCGTCGCCGCCGAGAAGGAGGTAGTCGATCGTCGCGACGTGATACGTCCGCGTCGACACGAGCGGCGCGCCGCCGACGGTGACGCTCCTCACGCAGTTCGCCGCGCCGCCGTCGAAGTGGAATGAGACCACGACGCCGGCCATATGCAGCCGACCGCTCACGCACACCGCGCGATCGATGATCGCGGCAAGGTCGGCGCCCTTCAGATCGACGTTCACGACCGTGTTCGAGAACGGGAGCGCTTCGTAGAGCTGGCCATACGTGAGCTGGCCCGCCGGGAACGACGCGCGAACGCCTGCCATGTTGTAGAAGGCCGCGTCGGTCTTCCAGCCTTGCTGGCGTCCGTAGTCGACGAAGGCGTCGGTGATGAGGTTGCCGAAGGCGGTCTCCTCACGGACGTTGCTGAGCGGCTCGGTCGTGCTGCCGACGACGCGCGACGTGTACTTGTCCCCCTCGGCGCGACGCTCCTCGACGATCTTCGCGATCTCGGGGTCCGGCTTGATGTTCGGGTTCGCGGCGATCGCGACCAGCTCGCTCCCCCGGACGGCGTCCTTCATCTTGTGGGTCGTCCGATCGACGATGACCTCGAGCCTGCCGAGGTACTGCGTGTACGCCCCGGCGTCGACGATCGTCGTGCGGCCTTCCAAGCGCGCGGTCTGGATCGGCTGGTGGTCGTGCGCGGCGATGATGACGTCGATTCCCGGGACGTCACGCGCGAGCTGGACCGCGTCGGCGGCGCCGATGTGGGCCGCGACGACGATGATGTCGGCCTGCCGCTGCACTTCGGCGAGCAGCGGCCGGACCGAGTCGGCGGCGGGACGGAACTGCAGACCGGCGATGCTCGTCGCTTTGACGATGGTCGCCGAACCAGGATTCGTGAGACCGATGATCCCGACGCGCGTGACGCCGAGATCCCGCACCACGTACGGTCTGAGGTATGCCGGCGACAGGCCGGTCTTGGTCTCGATCACGTTTGCCGCGAGGAATGGGAAGGCCGCCTCCTTCGCGCGCAGCGCGAGCACGTCCTGCCCCCAGTCGAAGTCGTGATTTCCGACCGCGAGCCCGTCGTACCGCATGACGTTCATCGCCTTCGTGACCGCCTCGCCCTTGTTCGCGTTCGAGATGAACGTTCCCTGCCAGGCGTCGCCGGCGTCGATCAGCAGCGTTCGCTGCGGCGCGCGCGCGCGGAACAGCGCGACTTGGCCCGCGAGCTGGGCCATGCCGCCGGCTCGGAAGCTCGAGCTCGCGTTCGCGCTCTGCACGAAGTCCGCGTCGAGGTGGCCGTGGATGTCGTCGGTGTGCAGCAGTTGGATCCGGTCATCGGCCAGTGCGACTGCTGTCGGTGTCGGCGTCGGGGCCGGCTCGACAGGCGGCGTGCAGGCCGCAGCGACGGCAAGCAGCAGCGCGAGAAAGGGGCGGAGCACGAGGGCGATGCTAACGTGCAGGGCGACGGCGCCCGCGACCCCGGCGATGGCTCTAGGCGGGGGCGACCTGCTCGTGCGCGCGGTACTGCAGTTCGTATAACCGGTGATAAACGCCGCGCTGCGCCAGAAGATCGCGATGCGTGCCCATCTCCACCACACGACCCTTGTGCAGCACGATGATCCGGTCGACGTTCTGGATCGTCGACAGACGATGGGCGATGATGATCGACGTCCGCCCCTGCATCAGCTTCTTCAGCGCGTCCTGGATGAGACGCTCCGTCTCGGTATCCACCGAGGACGTCGCCTCGTCGAGTACCAGCAGGATCTCGGGGTTGAAGGCGATGGCGCGCGCGAACGCGAGAAGCTGCTTCTGGCCGACGGAGAGCGTCGAGCCGCGCTCGGTCACGACGGTTGCGTAGCCCTGAGGCAGGCGCTCGATGAACTTGTCGGCGTTCACGAACCGCGCCGCGGCGCGCACCTGCTCGTCGCCGATCTTCGACTCGTTGAGGCGGATGTTCGAGGCGATCGTGCCGGCGAAGATGAATGGATCCTGCAGGACGACGCCGACGTGACGGCGGACGTCGGCCTGCCGCAGGTGGCGGAGGTCGACGCCGTCGAGGAGGATGCGGCCCTTCTGCACGTCGTAAAAGCGCGAGATCAGGCTGATGATCGAGGTCTTCCCCGCCCCGGTCGCGCCGACGATGGCGACGCTCTCCCCAGCGCTGATCGAAAGGTCGACGTCACGCAGCACCCACTCGCCCTCGTTGTACGCGAACGAGACGTTGTCGAAGCGGATCTCGCCGCGCACGTGCGGCAGCTCCACCGGGCTCGGTGGGTCGACGATCGTCGGCTGCGTGTCGAGCAGCCGGAACACGCGCTCGGACGAGGCCATCGCGGCCTGCATGATGTTGTACTTCTCCGACAGGTCGAGGATCGGCTGGAAGAACTGGTTGAGGAGCTGCCAGAACGCGACGAGCGTCCCGAGGCTCAGCGAGCTCTGCTGGATCCAGTACGCACCGACGACGAAGAGCGCGGCTGACGTCGCCGCGCGCGTGAAGTTCACGGTCGGCTGGAACACGCTCATCGCGCGCACCTGGCCTTGGTTCGCGGCGAGCAGGTCGCGGTTCAGCACGTCGAACTGATCGAAGGTCTGCTTCTCGCGCGTGAAGAGCTGGATGATCGCCATTCCCGACAGCGTCTCGTTGAGGTAGACATTGACGCGCGCTAGGCGGATGCGGATCGAGCGGAAGGAGTCGCGCATCATCCCGCGGAAGTACGCGGTGATCGCGGTGAGGATGGGCAGCGAGACGAAGGTCAGGAGCGCGAGGCGCCAGTCGAGCAGCAGCATCGCTATCGAAATGAGCACGAGCATCGCGACGTCGCCGAAGATCGAGACGACGCCACGGGTGACCATGTCGGTGAGCGCGTCGATGTCGTTCGTGATGCGCGTCATGAGCCGACCCACCGGGTTGCGGTCGAAGAACGACAGCGACAGGAACTGCAGGTGCCGGAACAGCTCGAGGCGCAGGTCGTACATGGCGCGTTGCCCCACCCAGGTCGTCAGGAGCGTCTGCGCGAAACGCAGCCCGGCGCCGGCCGCCAGGACGAGCAGGTACAAAACGCCGAGGACCGCGAGACGCAGGAAGGCCTCGTCGCGGCCGAGCTCGCCGCTCACCGCGGGGATGACGGCCTGGTCCACGATGTACTTCGCGATGATCGGTGGTGCGATCTGCGCGAGCGACATTGCGAGGAGCAGGGCGAGCGCGACGATGACCCAGACCTTGTACGGGCCGAGATAACCGATGAGCCGCCGCGTCAGCTGGGCGTCGTAGGCCTTCCCGAGGATCTCGTCCTCCTGGACGAACCCGCCGCCGCCGTGACCGTGCCCCATCAGTCCTGACCCAACTCTTCCATGCGAACGCGGGGCCGCTGGAAACCGCTCTCGTCGGCGGTCGCGCGCACGCGCTTCTCGTGCTCCTGCTGTTCCTCGTCGACCTCGAGCTCCTCCTCGAGGAGCTGGCGGCGGTACATGCTCGCGTAGAGGCCGCCGAGCGCGAGGAGCTCGCGATGCGCTCCGCGCTCCGCGATGCGTCCGCCGTCGAGGACCAGGATCTCGTCGGCGTCCTTCACGGTCGAGATGCGGTGCGCGACGACGATGCTGGTGCGCTCGCGCATGACGCCGCGGAGCCGCTTGAGGATCTCCGCCTCGGTGTATGTGTCGACCGCGGACAGCGCGTCGTCAAGGATGAGGACGCGCGGATCCTTCGCGACGGCGCGCGCGATCGCGGTGCGCTGCTTCTGTCCGCCGGAGAGCGTCACTCCTCGCTCGCCGATCATCGTGTCGTAGCCCGCCGGGAAGTCGGCGACGTCCTTACCCAGCTGCGAGACCTCGCCGGCCCAGTCGAGCTCCGCCGCGGTGAGCGCGTGATCGGTGCCGAAGCCGACGTTCTCGCGCAGCGGGACGGAAAAGAGGAACGTCTCCTGAGGCACGTACCCAACGGCCCGCCGCAACGCGGCGAGCGGATAACGCTTCACGTCGACCCCGTCGATGAGGATGTCGCCCTGCTGCGCGTCGAAGAGCCGCGGCAGCAGGTTGACCAGCGTGCTCTTTCCGGAGCCGGTCGGACCGACGATCGCGAGCGATCCACCGGCCGGCACCGAGAACGAGACGTCGTGGAGCACGATCGTCTGCCCGTAGGCGAACGACACGCCGCGCAGCTCGACCGCGCCTTTGATCGGGACGTCGACGGGGTCGATGGGGTCGGCCACCGACGCCTGCACGTCATAGAGCGCCTGGAGCCGGCGCAGGGAGGCCCAGCCCTGCTGGATGAGATTCACGACCTCGCCGAGGGCGATCATCGGCCAGGAGATGAGCTGCAGGTACGCGATGAACTGCACGAGCTGCCCGATGGTCAGCCGGTGATCGATCGCATCCTGTCCGCCGATGTAGAGGATCGCGAGGACGGCGCCGCCCAGGATGAAGTTCATGAGTGGCCACAGCAGCCCGTTCACCTTCGCGAGCGAGACGGCCTTGTCGAGGTAGTCGCGGTTCACCACGGCGAATGAACGGATCTCCGGCTCCTCCTGCGAGAACGCCTTCACCACGCGGATGCCGGAGAAGTTCTCCTGCGCCTTCGCCGAAAGGTCGCCGAACTGCGCCTGCAGCTGCTCGAAGCGCCGGTTCACACGGCGGCCGACCGTCCAGAACGTATAGGACGAGAACGGCGTGAGGACGAGCGCGACCAGCGCGAGCTTCGTGTCGACGCCGAACATCGACACGAACGTGAAGACGAGCGTGAGCAGCGTGTTCGTCAGCATCAGGATCCCGAAGCCGACCATCTGCCTCACCGCCTGAAGATCGTTCGTGAGGCGCGCCATGAGATCGCCGATCCGCTGATGCTGGAAGTAGGCGAGATGCATGGTCTGGAGGTGCGCGAGCAGGTCGTTCCGCATTCGGTATTCGATGCGCCGCGACGCGTCGAGGATGCGCCATCTCCCGAAGCCGCGCAGCGAACTCTCGATCGCCGACAGCACCACCATGAGCGCGGCGAGGCGCAGCACCAGGTCCAGATCGGAGCCCTGCGTCAGCGCGTCCACTATCCGGCCGATGAGCAGCGGTGCGAGCACCGCCACGAACGCGGAGAGACCGACGACAGCGACGCCCAGCGCGAGGCGGAGCTTGTGCTGACCGAGGTAGTGCAAGAAGGTCGCGCGCGGCGAGGTCACTGGAGACTCGAGTTTAACCGCACCTTTCGACCGCCGAACCACACACCGAATACGACGACGGCCGCGAGAACGAAGACCGGAGCGACGCCCCACACGTCGGCGAGAGGACCGACGAAGATCAGCGGCAGAAAGCTGAAGATCGATACGAGGACGTTGAGCACGCCGAAGACGCGACCGCGGATGTCGTCGCGCAGCTGCTCCTGGAGCAACGTCATCGCCGGGACCGTGATGAACGCGTAGGCGAGGCCGAAGAAGAACGCGGTCACGCTCACCATGCCGACAAAGAACGGCAGCGCCTCGCCCAGAACGCCACCCAGACGGGATGCGAAGACCTCGGCGAACGGCCGGGCTGCAGCGAGGCCAAGGAGCGCGAGGCCGACGACGAGGAGGCCGGTGCCGATCGCGTTCGCGCGGCCGATGCGGCTCCCGACGACGTTCAGCAGGGCCAGGCCGAGCACGACCCCCACCCCGGCCGGCGCAACGAGCACCACGACGTTCCGCTCCCCCAGCTTCAACACCTCGCGGACGAAGCCTGGTGCGAGCGCGCCAGCCACCGCGATCAGCGTGTACGTGAGCGCGATGTACACCATGGACCAGGAGACGAGCGGTGTCGCGCGGAGGTAGTGGAACGCTTCCGAGATCCCCTTGCGCGTCTCGGTGAAGGCGCGTTCCGCCAGCTCCGCGCTGATGAGATGCGCGGCCTTTTGCGGCGGCGGTGACGGCGGCAGCGTCGCGCAGAGCACCGAGGAGATACCGAACATCGCGGCGATGACGGTCCACAGGACCTCGAATCCGTAGAGGCTCACCGTGATGGGCGCGAGGATGATGAACCCGAGAAGGAACGAACCGTTGAACGTGAACGTGAACAACGAGTTTGCGACCAGGAGATCGCGTTTGCGCACGATCCCCGGGATCGTCGCCGACTCTGCTGGCACGAAGAAGATCGTCACCGCCGCCACGAGGAAGTTCACGAGGTAGGCCGTCGTCAGGCTCGTCCCAGCGACGAGCAGGGGCAGCACCGCGACGCCGCGGAGGGCGTTGGTCACGACGAGCACGAAGCGCCGGTCCGTGCGATCGACGAGAACACCCGCGCCGATACCGAAGAGGACCGCCGGGATGATCGCCAGCAGGATCAGGAATGACGAAGACGTGTTTGAGTGCGTGAGCTCGGCGACGAGGATGATGAGCGCCGAGGTGACCGCGTTCGCCGCTGTCTGCGACAGGACCTGCGCCGCCCATACGGCGAGGAACGCGCGATTGCGGAAGAGGCCGACCTGTACGGCCTCCTGGACCTCGGCCAATGGTCGGGCTTAGTCCGTCGGTGCCTGTGGCCCGCGCGAGACGAACCGCTTGATGTCACGCTCGATGGAGGAGCGCGGCACGAGCACGCGGTGCTCGCAGGTGGTGCAGCGCAGGCCGATGTCCGCGCCGAGCCGAACGATCCGCCAGGTGTTCCCGCCGCAGGGATGCGGCTTCCGGAGGATCACCACGTCGTCGAGATAGAGCGGTAGAGGTCCCTTTGCCTTGGCGGGCGCGATGCGCGTTTCGCTCATTCGCGCGAGTTTAGCCTCGCGGATTGCTGCGGCGTGGCGAAGCCACACGCCAAGCAGATGAGGGCAGCATGGCTGCCCGATTACTGCGGCGTGGCGAAGCCACACGCCAAGCAGATGAGGGCAGCATGGCTGCCCGATTATCGAAGCGGTGTCGCGAGCGCCGGCACGTCGAGCGCCGACTCCCTGCTCACGTCGAACCGGGTGCCCTTATAGATGAGCTGGAACTGCCCGATGATCCCGCCGGTCCGCGTCATCGCGACATACATCACCTCGGTGGAACCGACCGCACGCACTTGCCACGGGCCGCGGATCGCGAGTGCGTCGACGGTGAGCGCGTGGTCCGGCGCTGCGCCGAACCAGCTGCGCGGTCCGACCCGAGCGGTATTGATGGCGATCGCCTCCGCCCCGGCGTTGCGCAGCTCGTTCACGAGATCCGACAAGGCGCGCTCGTCGAAGGCCCCCTCGACCCGCACGGTGATGCCCGGGCCGCTGACCGCGCTCATGCCCGCGAAGACGCGAAGCTGGCTCAACTGACGCTCGGCCTCCGTGAGCGACCCCTTGCCGCTCGCGATCGCCTCGCGCGCGGTGTCGGTGCGGTGCCGGAGGTCCAAGATCTCGTCCTTGATCGCGTTGTTGCGCTCCGACAGGTTCGCGATCAGCGTCGTCAGCGACGCCGGTGTCTCTAGCTGCAGGCTGCGCGAGTACACGTCCTGCGCCTGGATCTGCGTCACCGCGAGAACGCCGAGGAAGAGCGCGACGACCGTGACCGCGATGACGCCGGCGTTCGATCTCATCGCGGCGTCGCGTACCGCACATTGAGCGCGCCGCGGTACGAGGGCACGTGCAGGCCGCTCGCGCGACTGACGCGGAAGCCGAGACCGTAGACGTCGCGGCGCTGTTTGAGGTCGCGGAGCTGCGTCGGGTCGTCGTATGTCGCGAGAAGATCGTTCTGTGGTCCGATGACGACCACCGAGAACGGCGGAGACATCAGCGTGCCGTTCACCATGATCGTGGAGCCCACGCAGTAGATGCTCGAAGAGCCCACGATGCGCTCGTCGTTCACGGCGATGGCCTGAGCGCCGCCGCGCCAGGCCTGATTGACGATGTCGGTGAGGTCGGTGTTATGACAGATCGACTTCTCGATGTCCTTGGCCGCGGAGGCGCTCCGCGCGTCGTCCAGGGTGATGATGACGCCGTCGCCGGTGCGCTCGCTCAGCCCGGCGGTCTGCTTCAGCTCGTCGATGCGCGCCTGCAGGTCTTTGGCGGAGCCGCTCTGCGTCGACGCGTTGGCCTGGATCTGGTCGAGCTCGGCGCGAAGGTGGGCGAGGTCCACCTTCAGAGCGTTCTGCTCGTTCTGGAGGGTCTTCGCGGCATCGAGCAGCGGCGTGTTGTAGCGGACCGTCAGCTCGTTGCGCTCGGACTGCGTCCGCCACTGCACGCTGACGAGCAGGCCAAAGAGCACGGCGGGAAGCAGCAGCACGAGCGAGTGCGCGAGGCGGGTGCGATCGGCGGAGGCCGTTGCCGTCACGTGAAAAGTGTCACACATCTATCAGCGGCCAGCCGCACAAACGGCGGTCCCCCGCGAGGGTGATGGCCACGCCGGGCTCGCGGCGCCAGATTCATTGCGGGGTGTTGGGATGAATGTGATCGCTTTGCGCACCGAGCGTCCGTCCGCGAAATCGGACGAATGCTCCCTGTGCAGCGCGCCGCACCCCAAGAGCGACGAGCCCGCGAGCCCCGTCAAACAGCGCACCGATCTGCTTCCCTGGGCGGTCGTCGTGACCGCCGCGGTGGTCATCACCGCGATGGGCGCAGGAACCGAGCGCTGGTTCGGTGTCGGCGCGGTGAGCGGACTCCTCGCTGCGATCGCGTGCACGTGGGTCAGCTTCCAGGCCGCCCGCCGCAACCGCGGCGCCGTTCACGCCCGGGAGCTGACCTCGCTCGCCGAGGAATCCGACATCCGCGTGCGCAGCGTCATCACGCAGTTCGAATGGGCCGTCAACGACGTCGTGAAGCTCAAGCGTGACTCGGAGCGCGCGCAAGGTGCGGCCGACGTGCTCATGGAGCGCTCCCGCGAGCGCGAGCGCTACGTGAAGAAGCTCGAGCGTCAGATCTTCGAGCTGCGCGAGCAGGTCGCGCACTACCCGCAGCCGGCCGCCGCGCCGGTGCCCGAGAACGACTTCGACGGACCCGAGGGGAGCCACGTGCCGTTCCGGTGGGCGCTGCACATCGACGGCAGCAAGGCGACCCTCGAGCTCGAGACCGGAGTCACGCTTCATCGACCTTCGCGCGTGCGGATCGTCGACCGTGACGGCCAGGTGACGGCGGTCAGCGGTGTGGCAGTCCTGCTCGCGGATGGCGGCTACGGCTTCACCGTCGAGGAGCCACCGATAGACCTCGTGAGCGACCTCGACGCCCGCCGCGAGCCGAACTACCTGATCGAGGCGCTGGTCCAGTACGAATGGAAGCCGACGCGCCTGGAGGACTCCGGGCGCCGCACGCGGATCGTCGCGGACAACCAAGGGAAGTTCTACCGAGTCGCCGACGCCGCTGACGCCGCCCAGGTCTTCGCCTCGCAGACGCCGCGCGCGAACCTCAACTAACCGGGAATTCCACCCCCTCCCAAGCGCGTTACGCCAGCGATGGCTAACGCGCGCCCCGGCGCCTGGAACACGTCGATCATCGAGCAGTTCCGCGCCAGCAAAGGCCAGATGACGAGCGGACCCTTCACCGGTCGCACGCTCCTGCTCCTGACGACGAAGGGCGCGAGGACCGGCGTCGAGCAGACCTCCCCACTCGTGTACTCACGGGACGGGGACCGATTCGTCGTGGTCGCCTCGAAGGGCGGCGCGCCGACCCACCCTTCCTGGTACCACAACCTTCGTGCGCATCCCGAGGTGACTCTCGAGCTCGGCTCGGAGAAGTTCCGCGCACGCGCGCGAGTCGCTGACGACGCCGAGCGGCGCCGCCTCTACGACAAACACGCGGAGCGGATGCCCGCGTTCTGGGACTACGAGAAGAGGACGACTCGGAGGATCCCCGTGGTCGTGCTCGATCGTATCTAGCGCGCGCTGAGGGGCTGGCCGGCAGTGAGCCCGTAAGTGGCGACGCCGTTCGACTGACGCTGCGAGAAGGCCGGATCGTGCGGGCGGCCTAATCCTCCCAGCGCCGTTACGTCGCTGGGTTGGTCGTCGCGCCGGATGACGTGAGGAGCTTCATGTACCGCGCCCGGGCATTCTCGCGCGACGTGTCCATCGTCTTCGTCCAGACCAGTGCCGGATAGCCTGCCAGCTCGAGGAGGCGCGCAACGGTTCGATCGTGCAGGCCGACGATGAGCGCGACGAACGCAACGAATGTCGACGTGTCGAGCTCGAGAGGCATCATCGAGATCCCAGGCTCAGCCGTCGGGGTCGCCTTGTCCGCGTTCAGCATCACCCACGGCATCGAGTGAACGTGAGCGGACAAGAACCGATATGCGAACGCGCCCTCTTTCAGGTAGCCAGCGAACAGATCGATTTCCTTCGGAAGCACCTCCCCGAAAGCGATCACCTGCCCGCGCTTGTTCGGGACTGCGGCGATCCCGTTGGCGGTCGCCTTTGCCGTGATTTGCTCGACACGTCCTGCAAGCCACGCCGCGTCGGGCTTCACCTTGTCCACCTGGACGAGGTTCTCGAGCCGGATCGTTAGCCCGCGAGCGAGGCGCCGCGTTTCGTCGATCGCTGGATCGAGCACGTACGCGATTCGGGCATCGGCCTCAGCCGCCGGGCGCAGCAGGGAGAAGAGCGAGAAGATCGGCAGCACGTTTCCCTGCACGATCATGAGCACGGTGCGCAGGTGATCCTCGGCGGACGTCAATAAGAGGCGCGCCTGCTCATACGGATCCCGCCGGCCCGCGGTGTTCGCGCGTCCAATCGGCGAGTCCGGCGGTACGGGATCGAGCGCGTGGGGCACGATGTTGTTCGACGCCTCGAGGACCGCGTCGATGTACGCCATCGCGGCGACGAAGTTCACGGCATCTTGGCCGTGGAGCGTGCCCTCCGTCGGACTGATCTTCGCCGCGGTCGGCTACCGACGACCAGCGACGATGGCGCGCTGCCGCTCTCGCCGATCTCGGCGACGAACGGACTCCGCAGTTGCGCCGTCACTACGCGGCCGTCCCCTGCCACGCCGTAGTGGCACCGGCAACAGCGATCGCGCGAGCAGCTCCTTGCGAATCGACGAGAGCACATCTGGCCTACGCGGATGCGAGCTGCGCTCTGGGTCCAAGCCCCGCAGGGTCTCGATCTCCTCGAGTGCCTGGGCGACATCGTCATGTAGGCCCGCCGCGATCGCGACGATGACGACGTCGTGCTGTCCCTTCGAGAGCACGTCGTCGCGCAGGAGCACGTCAGCTTGACGATGAAGGAGGCTCTTTCGCCGCCCGAGCGCCCGCTGCTCGGCCGTGAGATGGGGCGGACGATTCTTTCCTACAGCGTCCATAGGCCTATGACGGCGAGTCTACTCGCGCCGTGCGCCGCAAAGAGACCGCGAAACGAACGCGAAGAGTCGTCGTTGGATTGCGCCTCAGCAGCGCGGCCGCGCAGATCGGCTGCACTCCCTCACGCCTGAAGCGGCTCGCCGACTCTGGACTTCTCGGACAGCTCCCGCGGTCCGCTGGCGGTCACCGCGCTTTCGAAGCCGCGACGATCGATGCCGCGCGGCGTCTCCTTGCCGTGCGCGACGATCTTGTAGTCGCGAGGCCTCGATGAGCGAGGCTCTCCACCCCGACATCGAAAGGACGCTGCGCAAGCTCGCCGAGCTGCGACGAGTCGTGGTGGCGCGTCAGTCTCGAGGCGACTCGGTCACGAGCTCGCCAGCGATCTCTTTCCCTCGCTCCGTTCCGCAGGGCTCGATTCGCTCCGAGCCCGCGGCCTCCAACGGAAACCCCGCAGCGGTGCGCCGGCGTGGATCCCGGCGCACCGCCTCCGCGGGATGACCGATCTCGATCAGCTGCGCAAGACGCTGCGCGAGATGGCGCCGGTCATCGAGCAAGCGAAGCGCACCGCGGCCGAGCTCGCGCCCTGGATAGCGTTCCTTCGGCGGACGATGCGCGAGCTCCCGATCGAGGGAATGACGCGGCTCGCCACCGTACTCCGTGACCACGCATTCACGAACTACCCGACCGACTACGAGGTCAGTCCCGATGACCTCGAGCGGATCCGCAGCGAGAAGGAGTAGGCCTATGCCACGTCGTTTCATCGAGCCCCCGAGCGTCGTCCGCGAGGATCTGGGCGACGGTGATTTCGTCGACATCCGCATCGGCATCAAATGGCGCGAGCTGATCGACCTGTACGACGAAGCCGACATGTCGAAGAGCGCGAAGCGCACTGGCCGGGCGATGCAGGGCCTCCTCGAGGTCGGCCTCGCGGCCTGGGGCGGGCCAGGCTTCGACCAGGAGCTGACGCCGGAGGCGATCGCGCTCCTACGGCCAGAGGATGCGACGCGCCTCGCGCAGCTTGTCGGCACGCATAACCCGTTCCTGATGGGCGGCGGCGACAGCGACCCAAAAGGCGCGGCCTCCGGTACTACCGACTCTTCGAAAGCGGACGCGGCCAGCTGACGAACCGGGAAGCGACGTTGCTCCTCATGCATGAGCACGGCTGGACCTGGGACGAGGTTCTGGCGATGCCCGCCGACGTGGTCATCGAGTTCCGTCAGATGAGCTCGATCCGCGCGCAGATCGAGGAACGGAAGGCCAAGTAGTGGCAGGCGAAACGTTCGATCTCACGTTCCTGCTGAAGGCTCACGACCAGGCGTCGGCTGTGCTGCACAACTTCGGCAGCAAGGCGGCCGCCGTCGGTGAGCAGGCCCGGATCGCGTTCCTGGGCATCGGCGCAGGCGCGGCATTCGCCGTCGGCGAGTCGCTCCATCTCGCGGAGGGGTTCGATCGCGAGATGAGGAAGGTCTACGCCCTGGCCGGCCTGTCAGCTGAAGAGTTCGAGTCGATGAAGGCGAAGGTCCTCGATCTCTCGACGATCGTGCCCAAGAGCGCTGAGGATCTGGCGCGCGGACTTTACTTCGTCGAGTCCGCTGGATTCGCCGGCGACAGCGCAATGAAGGTGCTGACCGCGTCGGCGAAGGCCGCGACCGCGGGCCTCACCGATACACGGACCGTCGCCGACGCCGTCACTTCAGTTCTGAACGCCTACAAATTGGGCGCGGATCAGGCCGGCAACGTGACCGGCAAGCTCACCGCCGCGGTCACCGCCGGCAAGACGGAGTACGGCGCGCTCGCCGGCGCGATCGGCCGCATCCTCCCGCTCGCGGCAGCCTCCGGCATCAACTTCGACCAGGTCGCGGCATCGCTGGCGACGATGACGAGGGTCGGGCTGAACGCGGACGAGGCCGCGACCGCGCTGCGCGGATCGATCGCGAGCCTCGAGGCGCCGTCGGCCAAGACACGCAAGGCGATCGAGGACATGGGCCTCACGACCGACCAGGTCCGCAAATCGATGCTGGCCGACTACATGGGCACGCTCCAGATGATGATGGAGAAGACCGGCGGGAACGTCGACCAGTTGAAAGAGCTCTTCCCGAACATCCGTGCTCTCACCGGCGTCCTCGCGACGGCGGGGTCTCAGGGGAAGGCGTACGCCGACATCCTCGACACGATCACCAAGGCGGGTAACGAGGCGAACGAGGCCGCCTTCGGCAAGACGATGGAGGGCGCGGGCCCGCAGATCGAGCTCCTCAAGAACCAGCTCGCGGCGATGGCCATCGAGCTCGGCGAACAGCTGCTGCCGTACCTCGTCGACTTCGCCAAGCAGGCCCGCGAGGTCGTGAGCGGTGTGCGGGAGTGGGTGAAGCAGAACCCCGAGGTCGCTGCGTTCCTGCTGAAGCTCGCCGGCGTAGCGGCCGCGCTCAGCGCGGTCTCATTCGTCATCGGTCCGATCGTCGCCATTGTCGGCGGTCTGATCGCGCTCCTGGGTGGCCCGCTGCTCCTGGCGTTCATCGCGGTGGGCGCCGCGATCTACCTCCTGGTCACGCACTGGGAAGAGATCAAGGAGTCCGCGGCCGCGCTCTGGGGCATCGTGGTCGCGCTCTTCGAGAAGGGCGTCGCGGCGGTCGGCGAGTTCTTCTCCGGCCTCGGCACGACGATCCGCGAGGTGCTCGACACGATCGGCTCGACCGTCGGCGGATTCTTTAGCGGCATCGGCATGCGGGTTCGCGAGTTCCTCGACTTCTGGGGCGGGCTGTGGGCGACCTTCAGCGAGAAGCCGTTCTACTGGATCGCGTACTTCGTCACCGGCGCCGTCAAGGCGGTCACCGACTGGATCGGCAAGACCGCGAAGACGGTCGGCGATTTCTTCAGCGAGCTGCCCGGGCGGATCGGCGGGTGGCTCACGAGCGCGTGGAACGCCATCAGCAAGTTCGTCCTCGACGCGGTCGCCTCGTTCACGAAGTGGACGACCGACTCCTCGACCTCGACCGCGGACTTCTTCAGCACCCTGCCGGCTCGGCTCGGGTCGTGGCTCGGCGACACCGTCAGCGCGATCGGGACATTCGTCCTCGATGCCTGGAACGCGTTCGTCGACTGGATCGCCAAGGTGAAGAAGACCATCGATGACTTCTTCGACAAGCTGCCGGACAAGATGCTCAAGTTCGGCAAGAGCATCGTTCAGGGCCTCATCGACGGTATCGGCTCGATGTTCTCGGCGCTCGGGACGGCGATCCAGAACGTCGTCGACCAGATCAAGAAAGGCATCGCCGACGCGCTCAGGATCGGCTCGCCGTCGGGCGTCTTCGCCGACTACGGCGTCAACCTCATGCAGGGCCTCGCGGCGGGGATCCGTGACGGGGCGGGTCTCGCGCAGTCAGCGATGGCGCAGGCCGCCGGCGCTCTGCAGGTCGGCGATCTCGGCGGCGCGTTCGGTGGAACGCAGCAGCTCGCGTACGCCGGCGGCTCATCCGGATCGGGCGGCCGTGGCGGTTCCCAGGTCATCCACATCCACGTCGACCTCGACGGCCAGCAGATCGCGGAAGCGGTCTTCGACCCGATCGCCCAGATGACCGTCGAGGGAGCCCGTCTCGCAGGGCGAGTGCTCGGCGGATGACGCCCTCAGCTACTTGCGTGACTAATCGGGCGGTCTACGCAGTGATCGACGTCGACGAGAAATGCGAGAGCCCGCGGGCTGACAACCCACGGGCTCGAGGAAGAGAGGACGGTCGGGATGACTCCCCAGCCGCCGCACGGACAGCATAAGCACCGCCGCTACGGGCGAGTGCCTCACGGATCCGCGATCGCGAACAACGTTTCGCGAGAAACTTCAGTCTGGCGGATTAGTCGCGAGCAGCTCGCGTCGACCTTCGCCGCTTGCATCCACGAGCCAGAGTTCGGCGAGCGCGTTCTTGGTGCGATGGCCGCTCTGCGACGAGAAGGACCTCACGGCGGTCGCGTCCTGGTCGGGACCGATGACCTGGCTGATCTGGCCACTGCCATCGGCGCGGTCATCAGCGAAGCCTGGGCCCTGTGACGTCGGCGCCGGCGAGGTACGCGTGTCCGCGCTGCCACCGCTCGGGTTTGCCGCGCCTGAATCAGCTCGAGCAGCTCTTCCTCGAGGGGTACGCCGCATTCGACGTCTGCGAGCGCTGCACCGCGGAGCTGCAGTCGAGCGTGGATCCGATGACGATCGTCCAGGTCGTCGGGGTCCTCGAGGAGCGCTGCCGATGACCGTTGAGGAGTTCCCGCTGCCGTCGCGGAAGCTTGAGCCGGAGGAACGAGAAGTCGACGCGGCCGTGGCGCGCGACGCTCCCCCAGATCCTCCGACATTCACTGCGAAGCACGGCGCCTATGTGGCGACCTGGCGGCATCCGCAGTACGTCACGATCGAGATCGAGCGCTTCGCCGACTCCCGCGGTGAGCTGTCGGCCGAGGTCATCGTGCGCTCGACGGTGCCGAGCTTGGAGCGTCAGCTCGCACAGCGCCGTCTGCCGCTGCTCGGTCCTCGTGCGGTCAGCGATCTCGCGGCCTACCTGGCGAAACGGCTCCGCGAGCGCGCGATCGACTGGCCCGAGCTTCTCGAGACCGCGTTCGTCGGCGCGGTCAGAGCCCATCGCGAGGGCGACCCGGCAACGTTGCTCAGCACCGTCCCCGCTCGGATCGGACCGCGCTACGTGCTTCCGCAGCTCGCGCTCGCGGATCTGCCGACGTTCGCGTGGGCGCAGCCAGGCCAGGCGAAGACCTGGCTCGCGATCGCCGTCGCGTGTGCGGTCCAGAGCGGGCGGCGCGACATCCTCGGCATCGAGCCCGCGGCCGCGCTGCGCGTGGGCTTCCTCGACTGGGAGCTCACCGAGTTCGACGTCGCCGAGCGCGCACGGATGATCTGCGGCGGAGCGGCGCCGGCGATCACGTACGTGCGCTGTCAGCTCGCGCTCTGGGACGAGCTCGATCGCCTCGCGCGGATCGTGCGCGAGCACGAGCTCGAGTACCTCGTGATCGACAGCGCCGACATGGCCTGCGGCGGAGTGCCGCCTGAGACCTCCGAGGCCGCGCTCCGGTTCAACACCGCGATGCGTCAGCTCGCCCTCGGCGCGTTCGTCACCGCGCACACGACGAAGGACGGCGCGGAGAACGCACCCTTCGGCAGCACGTTCTGGCTCGCGCAGCTGCGTCTCGGCTGGTTCCTCAAGCGCGATGAGAGCGTCGGTCGCGGCTTCACGCTCGCCGCGTACTGCAAGAAGGCAAGCACCGATCGTGAGCCGGCGCCGATCGCCTGGTCGCTGTCGTTCGACGATGGCCGCGCTCGCTTCGAGCGCACCGATGTGCGCGACGCGCCGGATCTTGCGCGCGGTGTGCCGCTCCGCTCGCGCCTGCAGCACGCGCTCGCGACCGGACCGCGCCTGATCGTCGACGTCGCGTCGGAGCTCGACGAAAAGCCGGAGACGGTCGGCCGCGTCCTGCGCCGCTACGCCGACAAGCTGTTCATCCGCCAAGCCGGGCCGGACGGAGTCGATCGCTGGGCGAACCTCGCCCGCGGGGAGGGCGCATGAGGCTCTCGCACGCCTGCGTGCCTGCTCCGGACAGTCGTCGCGCGGGTCTCAGCGGACACGTGCCCGGACAGCGTCATCGCCAAAGTGTCTTGCGACCAATAAGGACGGGCCTCCGGACACTGTCCGCGGACAGCCCGGACAACTGTCCTTCGACATCCGGACAGACACTCCGCCCCTTTAGGGCGGGTGTCCGGTGTCCGCCCGAGAGAGAACGCTTCGCCTGCCCGTCCTGGCCGATCGAAAGATGGGCGCATGTCGGGCTGATCCTCATCCTGCACTGCTCGCGGCGAGCGCAAATTAGGCAAAACTCGGGAGACTTTGTCAGCCCCGGATCCCTGACGAGACGCCCGTCGCTGTTGCCTCGGCTCGTGCATCGTGCGGAGCTTCGAGTTGGAGGGAAGTCGAACCCGCAGGGGTCGCCAGATCTGCGGGCCATCAGCTGCACGCATCGTGTAGGAGACCGTCACGGGCAGGGCGTGGGGCACCTGGCCCGTGTGGGCCGTGACGAGCGGCACGACCAGGGCGCGCTGAGCGATCAGCTCTCGCGGGCCTTCAGCTCTCCCAGCGGGGCGTGGCGTGCCTCCGCGCGAATGGGGACCCCCTATTTCGGCGAGAAGGTCGTGGCGCCATGTGTCACCCCTCGCGACCGCGCAGAGGTACACGTCGGAAAACTCCCACCGAGTTTCTCGGGGCTCGAGGTCCTCCCGCTGTGAGCAGGACCCAGGTCTCGTGCATCGAGGATTCAGCGATCGGTGTCTCAGGAAACTCCTCAGAGTTTTCTAGGGCCACTCGGTGCGGACATGCGCAGGCCGGATCCCGTGGCCCGGCCGGGCTATGCGAACGGTGCCGCGCGATACGGGACCTCACGACGCATCTGCAGCGGGCCGCGAAGATCGCGGACGAGCTCGGTCTCGAGATCCTCCGCCAGCAGCTCGTGGCGCTCGCGGAGGTGCGGCGATGACGCGGAGGGCGTCGCGACGACGAGCTCTACAGCTTCTTCAGCTCGTCGCGTGCCTTCTCGAATGCTGCCCTCGCTCGCTGAGCGCGCTCGCGGCTACGCGTCCCGAGATCGCTGTTACGCGCCTTCGCGAGCTCGTCGGTCGGCATCAGCGTCGAAGTGACGAAGTGCGCGTTGAAGAGTTGGAGCGCGTCGTTGAGGAGGGCGCCCTCTCGGTAGGCGCTCGCCACCAGGGCGAACGCGACGTCGCCCCGCGTCAGCGTCCGTGCCTGGTCCCAGGCGGTTCTTACAGTCGGTCCGGGGATCTGGACGCCGTCGACGGGCCCGATACGGACGATGTTCTCATCGATCTCGGCGAGCAGCGCGTGCCGCAATCCCGCGTCTCGACGCTCGGCCTCCTCGAGCTGCAGTCGGCGCGCGTAGCGGAACGCGAGCACCGAGGAGATCACTGCGACGATTCCGCCGGCAAGGATCGCGACGCCGAACCGAAGGGCCTCGAGGACGAGCGGATCCATCTAGGGCCGCAGCGCCTCGTCGTTCGCGGTCATCTTCGCGAGCCACGCGAGTCTGCTATCGGCGGTCTCCAGCGCCTCACCGAGCGCGCGCCGCGCGGGCGTCATGTTGTCGGTTGCCTGCGCTTTGCGAGGTGCGTTCGCGACGCGCGCGGACTGCAGGTACAAGCTGCCCTGTTTCGCCAGGTCGGCGATCGCCGCGTGTACGCCGTCAAGGGAGCGTTCGACGACGTCGACCGTCGCCTGCGCCTCCGCGGAGAGCAGCGCTGCACGTGTTCCGAGCGCACCGCCGAACCACGTCCGCAGCTCCTCGAAGTGCTTCTCGAACATGTAGCCGTCGCGTGGGTAGACGATCAGCAGGTCGAGGCGGCGCGCGCGGCTCGCCTCCGCGAGCTCGTGGAATGTCGGTCGCTTCAGCCAGCCGGCCGCGGTGAGCGGCTCGTTGACCGTGATCTGCGCGTCGAGAAAGCCTTGCGCGATGGCGGCGACGCGCTCCGCGGCCGCGCGCCGCAGCGGACCGCGGCGATGGTGCTCATCCTCGGTGTAAAGGATCGAGGCGAGCCCGGCGCCGAGAAGCACCCCGCCGACGTCGCCCGCGTGCGGCACGTCGACGAGCAAGACGCTCAAGACCAGGGCCGTGCCGATCGTCGCGAGGAGCAACTCCCAGCGATGCCTTCGCACAAACGCGCGCGGCTCACGGGCGAGCGCCTCGAGGGCCCGTCGAACCCTCCTCACGACCCGATGCTAGCGATTCGTTTCTCGAGAAACGTTCGCCCAATGAGGGCAGAAGGAGCACACCAATGACAGCAGGCTGCGGTTGCGCGAGCTGCGTCGCCCAGGACCAAGGATCGGACGGGGTCACCTCGATGGAAGCCAGCCCGCCGCGTCAGATGAGGGAACGTGCGCCGACCCGCGCGGCCGCCGCGCCGGCGCCGAAGTTCGATCTCAACTACATCATCAAGACGCGTCGGTTGACGGAGGTGTACTCGGCAATCCAGGCCACGTACCCCCGCTTGGGCGCGAATGAAGTCCTCGTGCGCGCCCAGAAAGTCGTCGACGACGAGAGCCGCGGGGTCGAGGATCCGGAACGACTCGAGCTGCACCGCATGGCGATGGACTGGTCGCGCGACCACCCGGGCGCGGACTACCGCCAGGCGTTGCTCGCCGTTTCGCGCGAGTACGAGGCCCGAGTCGCGCCGCGGATCATGGCCGCTCGCGGCGTTGCTCCCGATCGCGACTTCGACCCGGATCCGGAAGGCGAGCGCCTGAACGAGCGCCTCAACGACGCGGCCCTTCGCTACCTTGACGAGCACCCGGGAGCCAAGTTCCGCGAGGCGCTGCTCGCTGTCAGCGCCCGCGGAGAACCTCCAAACGCTGAAGACGCCGGCCTATCCCGCTCCTGGCAGCGCAGCGATGGACGACCTCGACACGCAGTCCTCCCCAATCACGACGGAAGACGTCGAGGCGTTCCCGGAAGAACCACCCGGGCATGACTTACAAGCAGGCGCTCCTCGAGCTCGACAAAGCGCGCGCGAAGAAAGGAGCCTGAGATGTCATCGCTCATCTGGCGCTCGACCGGCGCACAGGTCACGGCGGTCATCACGCTCGGCGAAAACAACTACACGTTCGCCGACGGGATCCCGAGCGACGTACCGAACGATCTCGTCGCGGCGATCACGACCAAATTGAACGCGCTGGCCGACACGCTTTCGGTGACGGCGGCGCAAGGAGAGATCTGAGATGGCAACCAAGACGTACACGGTGCTCGACCGAATCTTCTACGGGGCCGGGGACGCCTCGGCACATCGGCTCCTCGACACCGGCGACACGATCGAGCTCGATCCAGAAGACGAGGCGCAGAAGGCGACCATCGAGAGCTTGCTCTCGAGCGACCACATCGAGGATCCCGAGAATCCAAAGGCGCGGACCCGCCTCCAGCGCGTGCTGATCGGGTATCGCCAAGTCGCGAAGCGAAGGAAGACGGAGCGCCATCGGATTGACTCTGGCGACCACGGCCTGGTGGTGACGGCCTACGACATTCGGGCTCGCATCGAGTACCTGACCGGCGAGCGCGACGCGGCCGCGGCGGACCGACCACCGCTCCTCGCCGAGATGGAGGCCAGCTCTGACCACGAGCGCCGACTTGAGCTCGACCGCGCGATCAACGAGTGCGACGAGGTCATCGGCTTCGCCACGACGAAGCTCGAGGAGATCTCGAAATGACAGTCGACACGACGAAAACGCTCGGCGAGTCCTCGAGCGTCGCGGAGCTCGAGGCGAAGCTCGAGGACCTCAAACAGCAGCGCGCGGTCGCACAGAGCCGCGTCGACGAGCTCACCAAGCGACGCGCGTCGCTCGTGGTGCCGGCGCTCGCCGAGTCCGACACAGCCGCGGCCGCGCAGATCGATGCCATCGACGAGCAGCTGGCTGCCGAGAACCGCAAGTCTCGCGATCTCGAGACCGTCATCGTTCACATCGATGGGCTCTTGCCCGCAGCGCGCGAGCGGGAGCGCGAGGCGCGTGCCGCCGAAGCCGATGCCGAACTCGACGAGCTCGAGGCAAAGCTCAGCAAAGCCGCGGCCGCGGTCGTCGACGCGGCTGAGAAAGAGCTCCGGCCTCAGGTCGCCAAGCTGCAGCGGCTCATGGCTCGGTACCACGCCGTCAGCGCGAGACTCGAGACCGCGGGAGGCGATGCACGGCACTCGCCCGTATCGCTCGAGGCCATCGTTCTGGAGGTCTGCGCGTCCGCGGGCCTGCCGATCCCGCCTACGCGGAGAGCGTTGTGGGAGGCCCAAAACGAAGGGATCCGCGGCGAGGCCGCCAGCTTTCAAGCGGGACGCATGGCCGGCAGACGCGAAGTTACCGAAGGTTCGGGCCCGACGCCGTTCCGAGGAGTCCGATGACGAGGCGCGCGAATGGCCAGGGCACCGTCTACCGTCGTCGGGATGGACGCTGGGCGGCGAGCGTCACCCTGACTCGCGGCGGCAGGAAATGCGTCTACGCCGAAACGCGCGAGCTCGCTGAGCTGCAGCGACGGGCCCTGCTCGAGTCTCGCCATCCGCGCGCGCTCGTCGGTCGAGAGCTCCTCCGGGCGCTGCTCGCCGGTCATGCGTACCGCGGTCTGACTCGCGTCGGCGGCATCGCGTTCACCAGTCAGAGCCAGTACCGCGGGAACTGCTGCTGCGAGACCGAGCTCGGCCCGGTGATCGGCGCCACCGACGCGCAGGCCGACTGGGAGGGTCGGCTCGTCTGGGCCGAGCACGTCCTCGACGGCCGCGCTGAGCTTCTCGCGACCGTCGGACCACTGGACCAGCCAAGCGGCGCTAGCCTGCGCTGAGACACCGGGGAGGAGAAATGGCCGAGAAACGACCGTGTACGAAGGCCCAGGACGCCCGGAATCGGACGGGGTCGACTGGTAACACTCGGCCAAGCAGCGCCTCTTGCGCTAGTCGGGCGACCCGACTAAGGTGAAGGGGTGGCTCACCGGTGAAGAGGTCGCGCGGCGGCTCAAGCGACACCCGGATCTCGTCTACCGCTGGCTCGATGAGAAGCGTCTCAAGGGTGAGAAGCACGGGGGGGTCTGGTTCGTGAGCGAGCGCGAACTCGCGCGGTTCAAGAAGGACCAGCCCGAGAGGAGGAAGCGCGGATGAGAGTCACGAAGGAGCTCCGCGCTACCGCGTACCACGAGGCAGGGCATGCGGTCGCGGCTTGGCACGAGCATCTGCCGATCCGTGCGGTCTCCGTGATCGCAGACGATGACACTCTCGGCCGGGTTCATCATCCGCCCTCGCCGGCGTCGTTCCGGCCTGACATCGATGCTGGACCGCGCGCCCGAACTCGGATCGAAGCGCACGCCATCGCATTCCTCGCCGGTACACACGCAGAACGCCTCGTCGTCCAGCGCGTGTCGGATGCGAGCTGGTCTGAGGACCGCCGGCGCGCTGGGGCGCTGCTCAGCTACCTGTGCGGATCGGCCGAGGAGGAAGGCGCGTACTGGAACCTCATGAACATCCGCGCCCGCGGGCTGATGAAGCAGGATCAGCTGCGGCCTGCCCTCGACGCACTCGCGGCGGCGCTGCTCGAGCACCGCCGACTCAGCGGCAGACGGGCGCGACAAATCATTCTCGAGGCGCTCGGCCTCACTGAGCTTGACGTCACGCTCCGCCGGATCGCGGCCGGCCAGAAGGTCGCCTCGTGAAGCTCTCCCGGCTCTTCTACCGCGCCGCGCGGACCTCACGCGACGTCGAGGCGATCTCGAGCGGCGATCCGAAGAAGATCACTCGCCGCGCGAAGAACCGCATCGTCGGCCGCGCCCTCGCACGTCTCGGTTTCTGGAGACGACTGTGGCGGTAGCGCGACCGCGCTAGCGACCAAAGAAAGAGCCGCCGACGTGGTAAGCGACGGCGGCGAGAGAGGACACGTGCAGTGGTCACGCATCCTTCGACGAGAAGCGTATGACGACGCCGTTCTACGACGACACCGACCTGGCGCTGGCGGCTCTCCGCTCCCTCGTGAGCGACCGCATGGCCGTCGCGCTCATCACAGTCATCGACGCTCTGCGATCAGATATGAAGCAGGAGGCCATTGATGGATCTCGGCAAGCAGCGACGCACGATCGTTATCGCACCCCTGGACCTGCCGGTGCCCACGCGGCGCCCGGAATCGCAGCCCTCACCTCAGCTGTCGCCGGCGCCGACGACACCGGCGCGGGAGCCGGTGAAGACGGCCTGAGCAGCGTTCCCGACCGGATCACGCCGGTCGTCGGCTGGCGCGCTTGGAAGATCGTCCCTTCCACGAAGTCCGCGCCGGAACCCGAGCTCTGGTCGATACATGTCGATGAGCACTGGCAGCCTGGGCAACCCGTCGTCGCGCAGTGCGACATCCCGAAGCGCCGGCATGCGCCGCTCTCTTGCACCTGCCCGCCTGAGCCCGCGCCGGCGACGAATTGCCGATGCGGCATCTACGCCACGCGCGAACTCCGACACCTCGCGAAATACGTTGGCGACGCGGAGCTCAGTTACCCCGAGATCCTCATCGTCGGTCGCGTCGCGCTGTGGGGCCGCGTCGTCGAGTACGAGGACGGGTGGCGCGGCCAGTACGGCTATCCGCAAGCGCTCTACGTGCCGCGGACCGTTCGCGCTAATGCGGAGGCGTTGCAGCTTCTAGACAGCTTCGATGTGCCGGTGCTCGATGCCGCCGAACTCGAGCCGCGAGGGTGGGCACCCCCGGTCACGTCTCGAGCGCCCTGGTCGTTGGCCGACGTCGCCGACGCGCCCGGTCTCGATCCGCAAGTGGCTGCGACACCCGTCGATTACGAACTGGCAGCTCGCATCGCCGGCTCCGTCATGAGCCAGAGCACGGCGACTCGGCTCATCCACGGCATGAGGCTGAGGGACATCTCGCGCCTCGGACAGGCACTCGCACTTTCGGAATCAGACCTGGGGAGAATGCATCACATCGGCCCTGTCACGGTCGAGAAGTTCCGAGCCTGGCGGATCGAGCAGGGCTATGGGGACTTCCCGCAAGAAGATCAGGCGTGAGCGGTCCCGCTAGGTCGAACATTTTTCGCGCAACGTCGGATGCGGAGTGAGCGACACGCCGGGACGGAGGCGTCGCTTCCCCTGGGAGATCCACGGCTACCCGGAACGCGAGTTCGATGAGGCGCTCGATTACGCGATCGCCGAACGCGTGAAGGCGCGGAAGAGTGGAAATCGTGCCGCCTTGAAGAAGGCGCAAGAGACCGTCCGCAGGGTCCTCAACGGACACCCTGACGACATCGAGGCGCTCCTCGAGCGAGCACGCACGCATAAGAAGCCATCGGGCACGAGGAAGTGAAATGACCGGCCTGGCACTCACGGTCATCGTCGCGATCCTGGTCCTGTTCGTCATTGCCGCGGGCGGACGATGGGACGTCGCGCTCGGCATCGCGATTCTCGGCGCGCTGCTTTGGGTCGCGGGGAGGGTCATCACCAAAAGAAAGGGGCCTGTGCGATGAACCGCACCGTCGCGCTCATCTACACCCGCGTCTCGAAGCTCGACCTCAAGGACCGCGACCGCGCGCTCTCGCCGGCGACGCAGCTCGCGCGCTGCAGAGAGCTGCCGGCACTTCGCGGAATGAGCGTCGAGCACTACGAGGACCTTGACTTCTCGGGGAAGAACACCAACCGACCGCAGTTTCAGGCGATGCTCGAGCGGATCACGCGCGGCGACGTTGCAGCGGTCGTGGCCTACTCGCTCAGCCGCGTCAGCCGCAGCGTCTCCGACTTCTACCGGCTGTACGAGGACGTGCTGCAGCCAGCCGACGTCGCGTTCATCTCCGCCACCGAGCCGATCGACACGTCGTCACCGCAAGGCCGCGCGTTCATGGGCATGACCGCGGTCTGGGCGCAAATGGAACGCGAGCTCACCTCGGAGCGGCTGCGCGACAACTTCGAGCAGCAAGCGCGCAGCGGCAAGCTCATTGGACCCGTGCCGCTCGGCTACAAGCGTGACGGCACGGACGTGGTCATCGACGAGACCGAGGCGCCGGTCGTGCGCACGATCTTCGCGCAGTACGCGACCGGGAAGTTCAGCTGTCGTGCCCTGGCGCAGTGGCTGAACGCGAACGGCCAGCTTCCGCCCGACTCTCCGCGGCGCCATCGCAACGATCGCGAGCGCGCTCGGGTGTGGGTCGCCGATGCGATCTCAGAGATCCTCGCGAACGAGCGCTACGTCGGCAGATTCGTGTACCGACCGCGCGCCAATCCGGACGGTGAGCGCATCGAGGGCAAGTACGCGGCTCTGATCGACCAGGAGACGTGGTCCGCGTGCGCGACCGTGCGCAGACGGAACCACGCGCAGCGCACGACCCACTACGACGGCCGCATCACGCGCTACGCGCTCACGGGGCTGCTGCACTGCCAGCGGTGCGGGAGCACAGTCCACGGCCTGACGCGCACCCGCGGCGATCGCGGCCGTAGCGACGCGACGACCTACTACTCGTGCCGCAGGCGCAGCGGCACGCTCCTCTGCGACCAACCTCTGATTCGGTCGGAGCGGCTCGAGGCGCAGGTCCGCGACTGGCTGGCGGCGCTGTGTCTTCCGGACAAGTGGCGCGAGGCCTTCGCGCGCTACCTCGGTGAGCCGGCGCACGCCACCGGGCAGACCAAGGCGCGCCGTCTTGCGGACATGCATCGACGCCTGGAGAAGCTGCGCGACCTGTACGAGCTTACGGATCTCACCAAAGACGACTACGTCGGCAAGCGCGCGGAGCTCGAGGCCGCCATCAGCGAGCTCAAGAGGCAGCCTGCTGCGGCGACTGAGACCCTGTCGGGCCAGAACGACCGTCTCACGTCCCTCGTCGACGACTGGCAGGCCCTCACCGCCGGCGAAAAGCGCCAGCTGCTCGACACGATCTTCACCGAGCTCGTCGTGGACGGGCAGGAGCTCGTGAGCGCCACGCCGCGGCCGGGATGGAGCCAGCACATCGACCAGGTCCTTACAGGCCTCGGCTTCGAGGTTTCGCCTGGGTTGCCACTGGAGGGGCTGGCCGGAATCGAACCGGCGACGCCCGCCTTAGGACGGCGGCGCTCTATCCACTGAGCTACAGCCCCAAGCGGCTGCGCCGCTTGGGGATGCTGCACCTTCGCGAGCGAGCAACGCGAGTGAGCGAGTGGTGCAGACACAGCCCCGCAACCGGCGACGAGCCTCGATGACCAAATCGTAACCAGTAACGGATGACGGCATGACACACTGAGAGCGACCCTTGACGGCATTGGCCAATGTGCCTCCGCGACGCGCGGAAGCGAGGGTGCTGCCCAAGCCGCAAACGAGGTACGCCATCAATCCATCCTTCGTCTGGATCACCGCCCGAGATGGGAGCGTTCACGCCACTCGCCCACCGATCATCGCTGACGGACAGGTGACGCTCTGCGGGCACACCTATGACCGCCGCGACCTCAGGATCAGGATCCAAGCCGCCGTCGGGCTCGCCCCGGCTGGGGCCTGCGCGCCCTGCGGCGAGCTCGTTGCCGCGGCCAGCGGCGAGACCGTGACGCCGGCCCGCACCGAGCGCGAGCGAAAGCCGCCGCTATGGCCGTGACGCGATTGGCCGCCGAAGAGGCGACCCGCATCCTCAACGGTTTCCAGCGCGACGCGCGCGCGATGCTCGAGCACCTATTGCCCTCGCTGCGGCACCGCGGCTTCTACCCCGACGCCTTGGTCGATGGCTGGGGTGACTCGCGCGGCGGCCGCGGCACCGCATCGACCGTTGTGATGACCTCGCCGAAATGGCTGAAACCCCTCGATAAGACAAAACAGCTCGCGCGTCTGCGCCTCGAGCTAAGCGAGTCGGATGAATGGACGCTCGTTGTGAGCGTCGTCCACCAACCCGACCGGCGTCCTGTGTGGCCGGACACCCTGGATGCCGAGTGGTGGGCGGATCTCCGCGAACAAATCCGCGCGCAGATCCTCGAGTACCACGACACGAAGGCGCCACCGCCCGAGGACCACGACACCGACGCGGAGCCGCTCGTCTAGCGCGCTCGAATACAATCGGCCTATTCCCACCGGGGTGTAGCGCAGCTTGGTAGCGCGCAGCGTTCGGGACGCTGAGGCCGAGGGTTCGAGTCCCTCCACCCCGACCGCGTATATGGCCCGAGGGCCGCTACTGAGGCGCCGTGCCAGATCACTGGTCCCTCGATCTCGCGATCGCGCCCGATGGCGCGCTGCAGCGCATCGCGGCCGCGATCAATCGTCCCAAGAAGCGAGCCTTCGGAGTCCTCAAGACGGAGAACGAGTTCGTCGGCTTCATCCGCGAGGACACCTTCGAGATCTGGGAGAGACAGGGGCGCGCGATCCACGGCCGCGGCGTGGTCCGCGGTCGCCGCGGTGGCTCGCGCGTCGAGGTCCGGCTAGTGCTCCCACGATGGAGAAAGGCGCTTGTCGGCGTCTTCTTCGCGCTCTACCTCCTCGTCGCTGCGGGCATCGCAACGCAGCCTCCCCGAACGGAGATCAGCGCGGAGGAGGTCGCCATCGCGCTGGCCGGCGCCGCGCTACTCGCCGTCATTTTCGCGGCGGGCGCTGCCCGGCAGCGGTCTGACTTGCGACGATTCCTTGAGCGGATATTCGAAGATGTGCCGCGGATCTAGCGGAAGCTCGGCCCGAATACGGCGATCGCCGGCCCGTAGGCGAGCCACGGCAGTACCCAGAGCACGCCCATGGCGAGGACCTGGATGCCCATGAACGGGTACATCCCGAGGAAGATCTCGTTGAGCGTGATCGCCTTCCCCGCGACACCCTTGAGGTAGTACGCGGACATCGCGACCGGCGGCGAGAGGAACGAGGTCTGCTGGTTGAGCGCGGCCATGATGCCGAAGAAGAAGGCGTCGGTCGCGATGTTGTCTGGGTATTGCTGGTGGTACGTCGCCAGGAGCGGCAGGAAGAGCGGCATGAAGATGATGGTGATCTCGGTCCATTCGAGGGGCCAGCCGAGCACGAAGATGATGATCTGGACGACCCAGAAGAAGACCTCGGGCGACAGCTTCAGACCGAGGATGAAGTCGCCGATGATCTGCGCGCCGCCCATGCGCGCGAAGACCGCCGCGAAGATGCTGGAACCGACGAGGAGCCATCCGACCATCGACGCGGTCCGCACCGTCAGGAAGACAGACTCGCGGATCATCGAGAAGGTCAGCCGTCGGTGCGCCGCGGCGAGGATGATGCCGCCGAGCGCACCGAGCGCCGCGCCCTCCGACGGCGTGGCCAGGCCAAAGAAGATCGCGCCAAGGACGAACAGGATCAACGACACGATCGGGACGAAACCCCGCAAGATCAGCCTCAGCGTGTCCGACCTGGTCATCTGCTCGCGCTCCGCCTTGGGCAGCATGGGCGCGTCCTTCGGCCGGATCTTGGCCCAGATGACGATGTACCCGAAATAGAGGAACGACAGCATGAATCCTGGCAGGAACGCTCCGGCGTAGAGCCGCGGCACCGAGACACCCGCGACGAAGCCGTAGAGGATCAGCAGCACACTCGGCGGGATGAGGATCCCGAGCGTCCCCGACGCGGTCACCGCGCCGGCGGCGAACTTCTTGTTGTAGCCCGCACGCAGCATCGCAGGGAAGGCGAGGAGCCCGAGGAGCGTGACGGCGGCGCCGACGATGCCGGTCGCCGTAGCGAAGATCGTCCCCGTCGCGAGGGTCGCGACGGCGAGCGATCCGGGCAGCCAGCCGAACATCACGTTCACCGCGTGGAACAGCTCGTCGAGGATCCCGGCCCGCTCGATGATGTAGCCCATGAACAGGAAGAGCGGGATCGCGACCAGGACGTCGTTCTGCATGATGAAGAAGACGCGCTGGACGGCGAGGTCGAACACCAGGAACCCCAGGCCCAGGAACCCGAAAGTGATGCCGAGCGACATCAAAGTGAAGGCGGTGGGAAAGCCGATCATGATCGCGACGACCATGAGCGCGAGCATCGTGAGGCCGAGGGCTTCGGGACTCATCGACTAGAGCTCGCTCTGGCGCGCGAGGATCGTCTCGGTTTCCTCGACGTCGGCGAGCCGCTGCGGCCACACGCCGGTGCGCGCGGCCCGGTAGGCGCGGATCACCTCGGCAACGCCCTGAATGGCCATGAGGCCCGCCGCGATCGGGATGACCGTCTTGAGCGGATAGAGCGGCGGCGCCGCGGCGGACGTGAAGGCGCGCTCGTGGATCGACCACGAGTAGGCCGCCCACTGCGCGCCGACTGAGACCATCGCGAGGATGCCGGGGTAGAACGCGAAGATGTAGAGGAAGAGGTCGACCTTGCCCTGCGTCTTCACCGACCAGTTCTTGTAGAAGATGTCGCCGCGCACGTGCTGCGCGCGCGAGAGCGCGTACGCGCCGCCGGTCATGAAGAGGACGGCGTACAGGTAATAGGACATGTCGTACGAGTAGTTGTAGGTGAACCAGATCGAGCGGATGAAATCGCCGACGCCCGGCACGTTCGCGAAGGGCTTCGAGAGGTAGCGCATGAGGACGTCGTAGCTGATGAGGACCGTGGAGAGCAGGACCACCCACGAGATGGCCTTCCCCGACCAGGAGCTGAACCGATCTATCGAGAGCAGCAGTCTTTGCATTTCGGTCCCTCTACATATCAACCGGGGCCCTGGTCGCCCAGGGCCCCGTGAGGATAGACACTCGGCCGCTCGTCAGCGCTCTAGACCTTCGGCCTCGCGTCGTACGAGGTCTGGTCCGGGATGCGGAGGTTGACCGTGTCGGCCCAAGGGAAGACCTTTTCGGCCCAGGCGCGCTGCGACTTCAGGATCGCGACGAAGTCGGGGTTGTCCTTCGATTCCGCGGCGATGACCGACTCCCAGGCCTTGAGCTGGTTGTCGCGCACTGACTGCGGCGTCTTGATGAACTTGATGCCGCGAGCGAGAAGCTTCGCGTAGTCGTCGGCGTTCTTCGCGATCTGGATCCACTCACCGTCGGCCGACGCTGCGACGACGGACCACTTCATGATCGCCTGCAGGTCCTTTGGCATCGCATCGTACTTCGTCTTGTTGAAGTCGAGCACGAGCATCTCGCTGGGCTGGTGGTAGGACTGGGTCATGCAGATCTTGCGCACGTCCGGAAGTCCGTAGGCCGTATCTGACGTGGTGTTGTTGAACTCGGCCGCGTCGATGACGCCACGATCGAGAGACGACGCCACATCGGCGCCCGCCACCGAGATCACGCTCGCTCCGGCGAACTGGTAGATGCCAGTGGCGAGGCCGACGGTGCGGAACTTCATCCCCTTGAAGTCATCGGGGGACTTGATCTCATCCTTGAACCACCCCAGGGGCTGGTTCTGCATCGGCATGTGCACGAACGACACCACGTTGAGCTTCAGCTTCTGCTGGACGAGGTTCTGGTACATCTGCTGCCCACCGCCGTACCAGTACCACGACAGCCACATCTGGCCGCTCATGCCCATCATCGGCCCGGTGCCGAAGAGGCTCACCGCGTGGTCCTTGCCGTAGTAATAGGCCGGCACATGGTGCGCGCCGTCGAGCGTGCCAGCATGGACGGCGTCGATGGCGCCGGAGGTGTTCGTGATCGTGTTCACCGGCAGTGCATCGATCTTGATGCGGCCCCCGGACATGTCCTCCACGGTGGCTTTCCAGTTGAGGAACATCGTCTGGAAGATGTCGTTGCCGGCCCAGCCCGACTGGATCTTCCAGGTGATCGCACCTGCCGCGGCCACCGTTGGCGCGGCCGAGGTCCCCCCGCTCGCCGCCGGTGTTGGCGAGGTCACGGGTGCGTTCTGCGAGAGACACGACGTCACAAAGGCAGCCAGACCCGAGAGCGATCCGTACTTGAGGAACCCCCGGCGCGAGAACTTCGTAAGAAGACTCATAGCGTTGTCCACCTCCTAGCCATTGCCCCTCCGGCGGCCACATTCGATTCCCGCGGATTCCACCTGTCAAGTCACGGGTTTCGTCAGGCGCGAAATCCCGACGCGCGTGTCCATCACCTAGTACGTGGGCGGAGGCGAAAGGGGTCACGCGTGACGGAGGTTCAGCGAACGTGTGCGATGGAGGTGGCGAGGGGGACCGCGAGCGTGGCGAGAGGCTGCCCGCTCATGGCATCGAGGGCCCAGACGGTCGTCCCGTCAAACGAGAGCGCGTAGAGGCGGCGACCGTCGGGGGTCAAGGCGATGCTGCGCACCGAGCGGTCAGGGACCAGCTGCGCCTTCAGGCCGAGCGTCGCGGTATCGACGACGACGATCCCCGCTTCGGCGACAACGTACAGACGGTAACCCTCGGGCGAGATCACGGCCGCGGTGGTCGGATCGATCGTCCCGGTGGGCGGAGCCGCGGAGCGCTTCAGCGCATGCGTCGCGCGGCGCTCGAGCGTCTCCGCGTCGTAGGTCGTGACCACGCCCTGCACCGCGTTCGTCGCGTAGAGCGTCCTGCCGTCGGGAGCGAGCGCCAGTGCCCAGTACCCCGTGGCCGCGGGCCCGCTGCCGGTCGGCACGTCGAGGATGCATGTCGCGTAACGGGCCGTCACGTTGAGCGCATGCACGAACGGGGTCCGGCCGGGATTGAAGTAGAAGCTGAAATACCAGCCGTTGAGTCGGCCCGGGACCGAGGCGTGAAACACGCCGGCCATGAGCCCCTTCGCGACGACATCCGGTGTCGATAGCTCGACCTGCTTGAGGTCGACGATGGGGGTCGCGGCAAGCATGCCGATCGCGAGGTCGTACAGCCGAACGTTGTACCGGTCGTCGCGCTTGTGTTCGACGAGATAGAGCGATGCGGCGTCGTCGCTGACCACATCGACCGTCATGTCACCCGGAACGGTCAGCATCTTGACAATGTCCGTCCGCATATCGATGACGGCGAACGCGCTTCGTCCCGCTGACGGCGGGGCCTCGAGCGCGAGGACCAGTCCGTTGCGCGAGAGGCCGGTCGGTGCGACGCGGTACGCACTCGCAAGGTCGTAGCGGCCGGCCACTTTGATGCTGCGGCGCTCCGCTCCCGTCGCGGGGTCGATGACTCGCACGACAGTCGTGTCTCCCGGCTCGACCGCGTAAAAAGCGGACCAGTCCGGCGCCGCAACCCCGCGCGGCAGATTCCGCAGCGTCGCGCCGCTCGGCGCGATGACGCTGACGCCGCGGTCGGTCACGAGCGAGATCTGCTCGTTCGCGGGCGGTGGCGCGACCGTCGCGGTGGTCCCGCTCCTCGCGGTCGGCGTGCCGCAGGCTACGAGGAGCCCGGCAACGATGAGAATGCGGACGGACATGCCCATCGCCTCCCATACAAGAGGCGGACGGCGCCGGTTCCCTAGCGGAAGCTCGCCGCGATCCGCAGCGCGTCGTCGCGTGACACCTGCGCCTCGAGGCGGAAGGTCACGCCGTCCTGCTCCCAGAGGAGCGTGTTGCCGGCGAGGCGCAGAGTCTCATTCCAGATGTTCCCGGATTCGTCGCGATAGAAGAAGAGGTGCGGCTCGCCTTCGATCCAGAAGCCCCGGCCGCCGTTCACGGTCACGTCCTCGATCCGCGTTCCGGCCCCGGCGACTTTCCCGAACAGGCCCTCGTCGACCCGGCCGCGAAACTCAACGACCAGCGCGCTCACGCCGGCCTCGCGCGACACCGGGATCCCGGCGCGAATCGTATAGACGAGCGTGACCACATCGTGCGTCCCGTTGGGACTCTTTCCGCGGTAGACCTCGTCGGGCGAGCCCAGGCGCGCGTCGGCGGGAGCGAGCACGGCGAAGTCGGCGCCGCGTCGCGCCTCGTTCAGCGTCGTCAGCGTCCCGGCGGAGGTCGCGCGCGGAACGGCGGTCGCCGCGGGCGTCGCGATCGCGGGCGCGCGGAAGATGTCGATCCCGCGCAAATGGAGGAACTCGATCGCGGCGGCCCGCGCATCCGGTACCGCGAGAACGACGACGAGCGCGAGCAGGGCAAGCGTCGCGAGGATCGGCGCGAACGCATAGCGTGGCGAACGCAGCGCGTCCCACCAGCGGCCGGCGCGCGGCTCGCGCAGCCGCGCGCGTACCGCGTCGGCAAGCCGCGTCGGACGCGGATACGCGAGCCGCTCGCCGACCTCCGCCAGCGTCGCGTCGAGCTCCTGCTCGGTCATCCGCTCACGCGTCATGCAGCTCGTCTCCTTCCATCGCCGCCCGCAGTCTCGCGATCGCGCGCGAGAGTCGCGACTTCACCGTACCGCGCGCGACGCCCAGGGCGTCCGCCATCTCGAGCTCAGAAAGATCGAAGAAGTAGCGGTACGCGATCACGAGGCGATCCTCCTCGCGCATCCGGCGCAGCGCCATCAACACAACTTCGCGCCGCTCGTGAGCGAGGGCCGACGCCTCGGGTGACAGGGCCGTGTCGCCCGAGGCGCGGTCCAGGGCGATGCTGAGTCCGACCGTCGGTCGCCGACCGGCCGCCTTGCGGCGGTTGATGGCCTCGTTCGCGACGATCCGGAGCAGCCAGGGGCGGAATGGAGCGCCGGTGCGGAAGCGGTCGAGCGCGTAGTAGGCCTTCACGAAAGCGTCCTGCGCCACGTCCTCGGCATCCGCCGCGGTCCCGGTGATGACGTACGCGGTCCTCGCGGCGATCGCCTGGTAACGCGTGACAAGCTCCGCGTAGGCGTCTTGATCGCCATTCTTCGAGCGTTCCACCAGTACGGCATCCTCCGTCGGCCGGCCCTCCACGGAGTCGGTTCTTACCCTCTTTACAGCGTCCACGGCGCCGGGTTCCCTGCCGGCCTAGGTGACCTGCCCGGACACGTTGTTGACGAGATCCTGAGCGAGTCGCTGCATCGGAACGAGCCCTCCGAGCGCGCCGTGGCGACGGCGGTGATGGTAGTGCTCGTCGAAGCGGCGCAGCGCACGCTCGCGTGCGGCGTCGCTGGTGTAGGCGCGGGCGTAGACGACCTCCTGCAGCAGCGTGCCGATGAGTCGCTCGACCTTGCCGTTCACCCGCGGCGTGT